>Ga0265295_1004717_pt1 | contig 18101 bp, 15 predicted proteins | sample Munlansysbiofilm_FD_192503 | JGI IMG/M metagenome (GOLD analysis project Ga0265295, IMG submission 192503) | Leachate microbial communities from a municipal landfill in Southern Ontario, Canada - Methane capture system biofilm | ecosystem: Engineered > Solid waste > Landfill > Unclassified ...
CCATTGACGGTCAACCAATGCCCGAAGTCAACAATTCTGCCTATGTTCAAGGCGCAGAATTAGCTCTCGGCGATTTGGAGATTCAACCCGGTGCACAGGGTGTCGTAACTGCCTGGGTTCAGGGTATCACCAACATCCTCTATCCATATGATGGCGGCGACCTTGAAAATTATGTGAATTTTCAATTTACACCAAACTATTTTGATTCAAGTTTTGAACGCTCTAACAACACTGAATATCGGATGACGATCATCCTTCCTCCCGGTGTAGGCATAGATGATGGGCGCTATTACACCCCAGTGGGTTGGTCCGGTGAAGAGCTTAGCGAAGCTTCAACCACCAGCGATGGACGCGTTTATTATTCCTGGTACACCAATAATGCTGACGTCCACAGCGAATATGAATTTGGTGCGGCATTCCCTGCAACAGCAGTCCCCGAAGCCGCAATTTCAAGCCAGGAAATTTATGATGATTATTCTAACAATGGCAGTAGTGGTATTGTTGGCGGAATTGGTCAGTTTTTCCAAAATATATTCCCCTTCATCAGCTGTTTGGGAATAATCATGGCGGTTATCGGTATTAGCATCGCATCAAATAAAAAAGCAAAGAAACAACAAACCACGCGGAAACTGCAATATCTGCCGCCGAAACTTTCAGTTGATGGCAAAGGGATTCGTCGCGGTCTGACGGCAGTCGAAGCTGGAATTTTGCTTGAGGAACCACTTGATAAAATCCTCTCGATGATTCTCTTTGGCTTGCTCAAAAAGGAAGCCGTCCAGGTTACTAAGGAAGATCCATTGGAAATCAAAACGCGCGAACCCCTTCCCGAAGGGCTTTACGAATATGAAACCGATTTCATCAAAGGCTTTGAAACCTCAGCCAAGAAGGATCGCCGCCGTAACTTGCAAGCGACGTTGGTCGACTTGGTTAAAACCGTTCAAGAAAAAATGAAAGGTTTCAGCCCAGACGAAACCAAAGCCTACTACAAAGACATCGTACGACGCGCTTGGTTAGCGGTTGAAGGTGCGCAAACTCCTGAAATTAAGAGTGCTCAATTTGACCATACTCTCGAATGGACAATGCTGGATGACGATTTCAACGGTCGCACTGAAAACACTTTTCACAATCAAAACGTTTACGTGCCTCACTGGTGGTATTTATACCGTCCGTCCTATGTAGCCCCATCTGCCGGTGTCAGCAGTGTAGGTAGTAATGCCCCCTCAAGCGCTGCTTCCGGAGGTTCCTCGAAACCTTCAATCAGCCTGCCTCATTTGCCTGGTTCAGATTTTGCTGCCAACATCATCAACGGTGCAACCGCTGTCTCTGCCGGTGTTGTTGGCGATCTGACCGGTTTCACCAGTGCCGTAACCAATCGCACCAACCCCATTCCGGTCACTCGATCGAGCAGTGGCTCAAGTGGGTTCCGGGGCGGTGGCGGAGGTGGAAGTTCCTGCGCTTGTGCCTGTGCCTGTGCCGGTTGTGCCTGTGCTTGTGCCGGTGGTGGACGTTAGGAAATTTATGGAAACTGATTTGCTCCGATTACCGGAAGCCGGTATCTATAAATACGATATCGCCGATGATAACCAAAGATCGCGCTTGCATTTGCGCGTAGATGAAGGCGGTTCCGGGCTGCTGTTAATCAACGCTTCAAAGATAATCTATCTCAACCAGACTGCGATGGCGATGGCATATCTCTATCTGAATAAGATTGAAAAAGAAGAAGCGCTGGATTTTTTGACGGATTTATTTGATGCACCGGAAGAAGCCTTAAAAGCGGATTATGAAATAACTATTGATAAAATCGATGCCTTGATCGATGAAAACAGCAACGCCTGCCCAATTTGCGATTTAGGTTTGAGCACCAACATGCCCTTTTCCGCAAAATTGAGCGCGCCCTATCGCATGGATTTAGCCATTACCTATCGCTGTAACCTCGACTGTGCCCATTGCTATAACGCTCGTGCCCGTAACTATCCTGAACTCTCCACCTCAGAATGGAAAAAAGCAATTGACAAAATCTGGGAGATAGGGATCCCTCATCTGGTCTTTACTGGCGGTGAACCGACCTTGCGCGATGACCTGCCTGAGCTTATTGCTTATGCCGATCAAAAAGGAATGGTAACCGGAATCAACACCAACGGTACACGACTTGGCGACCAAAAGTTTTTGGATAGTTTGATTGCTGCCGGTTTAGACCATGTTCAAATCACATTTGAATCTCACCTGCCCGATATCCATAACGGCATGGTCAGACGAGATTTTGCCTGGAAGAAAACGCTCGAAGGCATTCGGAATGTGGTTAAAAGCAAGCTTTACATGATGACAAACACCACGCTTCTCAACAATAACGCTGGACACTTGCGGGAAACACTTCAATTTTTAGCAGATGAAGGCGTCCCTACTGTCGGCTTGAATGCCCTGATTCATTCCGGGAAAGGTGCAGAGATTGGCACAGGCTTGCGCGAAGAGGATTTACCTCCTCTGCTTTCTATGGCAATCGAAATGACCGACAAAAATCATCAACGACTCATCTGGTACACGCCAACCCAATATTGTCATTTTGACCCACTTCTACTGGATTTGGGAATTAAAGGTTGCACGGCTGCCTACTATAATATGTGTACCGAACCAAATGGGGACGTCATCCCCTGCCAATCGTATTACGAGCCGGTCGGTAATATTTTGCGAGACGACTGGACCGAAATATGGAATCATCCGCTTTGCCTCAACTTGCGCAATCGGCAGAGTATCCCGCAAGCATGTAAAACTTGTGATTTTCTGCAAGAATGTGGGGGTGGATGTCCGCTTTCTCGCGAGCATCAGGACCCTCAACCAATTTATCGTGATTTAATTATCAGCAGGAGTTAACCATGTCAGAATCCGAAATTGCCCCTTCAAACGATTTTCAAGTAAGCTCAAGTGGTTTCTATTCTTATCACAGCCCGGAGGACGAAGCCAGGCAATATCGCCTCCATTTGCGCATTTTGCCGGATCAAAGCGGTATTTTGATCATCAATGCGCAGTCGACCTTGCGTCTGAATCAGACCGCAACTTACCTGGCGTGGCTTAAAATTCAAGGGAAATCCGAAACTGAAATTGTCGAAGAAGCACTGAAACGTTATCAAGTCGACAAAGAAAACTTGATTTCTGACATGCAAAAATTCAATCTTCAAATTCTCAACATCATCAATAATCCTGACCAGGCACCTTTTATCACCGGCACAGATTTCGATTCCGAATCGACTGAGCGAGCGAGCGGATTGCCTTTGCGGGTGAACCTCTGCCTGACTGATCGAGACGAAACCCATGCGTATAGCAAAAGCGAAGAACTTTCAACGGAAAGTTGGAAAGAAATCATCCAAAAAACCTACGATGCCGGTATTCCTCAGGGGATTTTTATGGGCGGCGAACCGGTTACCCACCCTGATTTAATCGAATTGCTCGAGTTTACCGAAGCGCTCGGCATGGTTTCAGGTTTGTTGACTTCCACAAACAAACTTTATGAAGACGAAAGCTATCTCGACAGGATTCTTGAAAGTGGTCTCGATCATCTTATTTTGGAAGTCGATCCGGAAGGTGAGCAGATTTCAAACCAGCTCCAAAAAATCTTTGACAAGGATCTTTTCACCTGTATCCGATTCCCGGTTTATCCCAATTCAAACCTGGCAGAGTGGGCTATCGAATTGGTAAAGAATGGATGTAATGCACTTTCCTTCTATGCTGCAACTTTGGATGCCAACGACCGAAGCGCACTGCTCAACCAACAATTGACTGCTCAAAACATTTTGATTGAACATGATTTGCCCTTTTCGGTCAAACATGCACAGAGTGATCAACATATCGCTTTGTTTAGCCCTGAAATTAGCCCGTTTGAATCAAACCTCTATACTGTATTGCCGGATGGCATGCTTTGCCCTCAAGATTTCACAGCCAAGCCAATTGGAAGTTTGTTATCTTCCAATTGGAATGAACTTATCGTAAAATAGATATAAACCAAAGGAGAATCTATGAAAACTGCTGATTGGCACAACCGATATCTACTGCAAGCCCGCTGGACTAAAAACTTAAGGCGCTTTATTTTCGACAAGCTCAAGGCTACACCGGGCCAGACTGTTCTCGATGTTGGTTCGGGAACAGGTGCCCTCTTCCCCGATTATATCTATCAGGGTTTACGACCATTTGGTGTTGAAATCGAGCTTAACCGTTGCGAATTTTCACACTCCTATGCCCATGAAGCTCCTGTTGTCAATGCCGACGGCTTTAAACTCCCGTATAAAAACGCCAGTTTTGATTTCACCGTTTGCCATTATTTGCTGCTTTGGTGTAAAAACCCTCAAGAAATTATCAAAGAAATGAAACGCGTAACCAAGCCGGGTGGCTATGTTGTCGCCGCTGCCGAGCCGGATTACGAATCGCGTATTGATTACCCTGACCTTTACAAGAACATCGGGCAGATGCAAAATCACTCACTCGCCTTCCAAGGCGTTGATCTTAGCATCGGCCGAAAAATTGGCTGGATGATGCGCGAAGCCGGTTTGCAAGGTGTCCATCTCGGTTTGCTTGCCGGGGAATGGCGTCAGCCTTCAATGGATGCTTTCGAATCCGAATGGGATATGATCGGCTATGACCTTGGCGGCATGGCATCCGGTGATCGAATTCTGGAAATTAAGGAAGAAGCGATGCAAAGCTGGCTCAAGGGTCAGGCGACCATCTTTATTCCTACATTTTATGCCCACGGCCGGCTCTAAGCCCGCTTAGTCTCAGAAAACTCTTAGGAGCCCATGAAAAAGAACAAGTCGATCCTTGTCCTCTTGTTATTTGTTTTAATTTTTCCCTTCGCTCCTCAAAGCGTGAGCGCTCAACAAGCTTTCTCCCAAACTTGCCCTCCAAATGCCAAGGTCAGCGATCTGCTTAACCAAATAAACCAAGCAAGCGTTGAAAAATGGCTGCGTAATTTCAGCGGAGCCGACCCGGTGATGATTAATGGCGTAGAACGAACCATTTTAACCCGGCATTCCTCCATGCTTTTCACCGGCAACACGACCGCCCTGGCTTACGACTATTTACAGCAAGAATTGGAAGCAATGGGATATGTCAACGGCGTCCATATCACAGACCATTCTTTCACCGGCACCAAAGCGCAGGCTGATGACAGTTTGTTTGGTATCTTTCCCGATTGGCCAGAAGTGATAGATGTTTTACCCAATGGTCCGGAAAGCAAATCCACCTGGAAAAATAAAATTGTCACTCTCCCCGGCAGTGGTCCAAAGAAAGACGAGATCGTCATCATCCTCTGCCCATTTCGACAGTCGGGCTCAAAACGACCAAAACAACCACCGAATTGCTCCCGGAGCTGAAGATAACGGGAGCGGTGTCGCCGCATTGATGGAAGCCGCCCGTCTTTTTAAGAACGTCAAATTTGACCGAACCGTTAAAATCATCTTTTTCACCGGTGAAGAACAAGGCTTGATTGGCAGCAAAGCTTATGTGCTTGACCATCCCGCTGATATAAGCAAAATTGAGGCTGTCTTCAATCTCGATATGTTTGGTTATGATGACGACCAGGACATGTGTATGGAGTTGCATGTTGGGACAATGCCAGCTTCACAGGTGCCGGGCAGATGTTTTACCGATGTAAACGAAAACTACAATCTCGGTTTGAAATTGGAATATATAGATTTTACAAACATGGGATCCTCGGACCATGCTCCTTTTTGGGGAAAGGGTATTGGGGCAATTGAACTTTTGGAAAACTTTGACAACCATCGCAATCTGACTATATGTGGCGGTGAAAGAGACAGAAACCCAAACTATCATCAAACAACTGACACAATAGACAAAATGTGGATGCCGGCGACAGTTGCCGGGGTGAAAGCCGGAGTCGGCGCCGCTGCCAGTTTGGCTGGACCGCTCCCCTCAACCGAGCCAATTTTTGACTACTTTATCAACTTGCCTTTGATTACAGTCGTTCATTAATGAATCATCGGAGCAGAAGAAAATTTAAAAAACAAGAGCCTGGAAAAACCAGGCTCTTCTTCTGTCGGGGCGAAAGGATTTGAACCTTCGACCTCTTGCACCCCATGCAAGCACGCTAACTAAGTAATGTAAGACATAATGATTAGCAGTTGTCGAATATTAGATTTGACTAATTAAGGAAAATAAGTTATAATTAACATAAATTAAATAAGGTAATAAAAATTTACCCCCCCAAAAAAAAATAAATAACCAATTAACACACCAAACATTCATCCTAAGGAGGTCATATGATTTTACATTCTACACAGCTCCCACGAGGTACCTATTTTGATACCTTTACTTACGACCAAATGTTCTTATTTTGTGGATGGTCTTTTGGTCTAAATATTGGCGAACCCATTCATAGATACGAGTTGTTTGCATTCATTCAAACTCATTTTGGTAATAAAACTGAAGAGAGTCTGCAGGCTGGAATTCAATACAGTCCATATTGGGATAATATATATAGAACGGGAACTTATTCATTGAATTCTATCGGTAAAGCTGCAATTTACAATATATTTGGTAAAAAACATATGCCTATAAATCGAGTAACAAAGTTTAAACTTTGGAAATATTTTAAAAATCAAAAATTTTTAATTGAGATTGATGCAAAGATATATGAAAGTCTTTACACAAAAAAGAATCGTTTGACAACATACATTGATGAAGAAATGATACGAGCGACGGAAGCAATTTATTATCTTGATACTTTAGGCGTTAATTATGTCACCGAGAGTAATGGTAACCCAACAAGATTTTGGAATTGGATAATTCAGGATAATGATTATTATTGGGAAGATAAAGATATCGTAGGTTAGACTTATTCTCAATCTCAAGATAAAGGACTAATTTGAGTACCATTTTTTATGTTTCGGGAAATTAAGACAAAAAAATCCGTGGGTCATTCAAACTATACTCTTTAAACATAAAAAGCTTACAAATATAATATTTTGTAAGCTTTTTTCTGTCGGGGCGAAAGGATTTGAACCTTCGACCTCTTGCACCCCATGCAAGCACGCTAGCCGGACTGCGCCACGCCCCGAACGAATCAATATTATACACTTCTTGCGAATTTTAGCAAGGGAAAATCAATAGCAGTTTTCAGGGATCGGGAAACGGGGAGCGGGAAATCAGTTAACGGGAAACGGGAAGCCGGGAACGGGGAGCGGGAAAACAGGAAATAGAAAACAGGAAAAAGCGAACTCATTATTGATTGACAACTGCAGTCTATCAATTGCTTACTAAATACTGGATAATGCCAACTGCATACTGTCTACTGCCTGATGTCAAAGGGCTCACAAACTCGTGTCAACAAACCACTCTCTAAATCGAGGACGGCAAAGCTGCGGGTATCGACTTTCTTACCGCCCAAGGCACCCGGGTTGATGATCCGTGTTTTTCCTGACAATTCATCCACAAATCGATGTGTATGTCCGTGAAAAATGTAATCATACTCATCGGAAGCAATTGCTTTTTCTAAATAGCCGTCAATATGACCGTGGGTTAGATAAACTCGCTTTCCGTCCAGGTTTAGACTCAGCTCATGCCCTGCCTGAATCCTGTCACCCTGTAAATGTAGCTCATCCCTGACAATACCGGATAAATCGCAATTCCCAAAAGTGTAATAAAGCTGAAAATCACCAAAATAACCTAAAACACTGGCATCGGTAAGGTCACCGCAATGAATTATTGCATCCACCCCCTCTGCCAAAATTGCCCGACGAACTGCCTGGATATTGGATGTGTTGTCATGTGTATCACTGATAATTGCAATCTTCATAAATTCCTCCATTCATTAGATAATTCTAATTTATCTTTTTCCATATGGTAAAATTTTATAATCATTAAATTCTGTTTCGGAGAGAGATTATGGCATCGTCATTAAACAAAGGGATTGAAGCAGCAAAATCAGGGCTGATGGAAGAGGCGCTTGGTTATTTCAAGGATGCCATTGTCGAAGAACCGGAAAATGCTGATGTTTGGGTTTGGCTATCCGCCATTATCGAAGACGAAGAAAAGCAAACCGTTTTTCTCAAAAAAGCGCTCGAACTTGACCCGGGCAACCGCCCCGCGCAACGAGGGATGGCCTTTATCGAACGCAAAAAATATATTCCCCCAAAACCGGGTGAGAAACTCTCTGATTACACACATCCGGTAGGCATCTTCAAAAGCTCAAGTGTTAGCCCGGCAGAAGCGGCCGCCCATATCTCAAACGAGAACCCGATGCCCGTAAACCAGGCAATTCCCGAAAGTGCGTCAAGACCTCAAGTTCAACCCACACCCGTTGTGCCTCAAGCGGCAAAAACGCGCAAGCCCTGGCTGGATATTTTGCTCTACGGTTTAACTTTAATGGTTTTTATTATCATCGGAATTCTGATTGGATCAACCCTGCTCAACATTGATATCCCCTTCCTCAGCAAGCCGGCGCAGGTTCTTCCTGTCGCTCCGGCTGAAGAAGGAGTTTTCATTCTTGAAAACGATCAATTTATATCCCTGGAAATGAAACAAAGCCTACCGGAGAATGTCGAAAACCTTCCGTTTAGCAAGAGCAAACAACCCGAAATCGTTATGAATTTACCTCTTGTGACCGTTGGTGAGCGTCTCGAATTGCGCACTGTTGATGGGCAATCCATTCCATACAACGCAATTCCGGCAGAAAACAACATGCATTTACTTATTCCCGATGTCGAATTGGATCCGGGCAGTTATTGTTACGTTTTTGCCCTGAATTCGAGCAACGAACAAAGCCTCTACTGGTGTTTGACTGTTTCTGAATAGAGCCATCGATTGTGAATATTTTTTCTCGAAAGAAAGAAAGTCCTAATGACTAAAATCACCTGTCTGGGTGCCGGTAGCCACTCCTTTGGTTTGAGCACTCTAATTAAACTACTTCAAAGTGAAACTTTACGCGGCGCTGAACTCGCCTTGGTTGACAATAACCAGGAATCTCTGGATCTAATCTCTGCTCTCGCTAATTGGCTCAATTCCGAATGGGGTTCCGGTAAAACGATAACAAGCCATTCCACGCATAAAAACGCTTTAAAAGGCTCTGATTTCGTCATTAGTGCCATTGAAGTTCAGCCACGTGAACGACTCTGGAAGCAGGATTTTGAGCTCACGAACAAACTCGGTCTTCGCCAACCCTACGCCGAAAACGGCGGACCGGGTGGTTTTGCTCATGCTGCACGAAACGTGAACACGATTCTCGAAATTACGCAAGACATGGAAGAAAATTGTCCGGATGCCTGGTTCCTAAATTTCACCAATCCGATGCACCGCATCTGTTACCTGATTAACCAATACAGCCGGATAAAATCAGTCGGTCTTTGCCATCAGCTGGGTATTGGTTATGCGATGGTTGCCAAAGCCCTGGCGAAAGATTACCCAATTGAATTTGCAGACGATTTTCTCAGCTCGCATGCTGACCCCAAAAATTCTAAATCCCATGATGAAATGGGTCAACAAGGCATGCAGTTTTTCAAAATCACCGCTGCCGGTTTGAATCATTTCACCTGGATGCTTGAAGTCCGTGACCGTAAAACCGGCGAAGATCTCTACCCGCTCTTCCGTAAACGCTGGAGAGAGCTTTCTCCCGATTTTGAACCGCTCACCCATAGAATTTTCGACGATTTTGGACTTTTTCCAGTTCCCGGCGATGAACATCTTTGCGAATATTTGCCCTGGATGAGCAACAGCTATGCCAAACCTTGGGTAAAATATGACCTTGACCTCTACGATTGGACTTACTTCGAACATAACAGGGAAGAACTCTGGCAAAAAGTCGCTCAGGATATCCAAAACAAAGAGCATATTGAAAATTACAGTCACACGCATTCTGAAGGCGCAATTGAAATTATTGAATCGATGCTCCATGACGACGGCAAAGTTTGGGAAGCTGTCAATATTCCAAACAATGGCACAATTCCCGGATTGGCTGATAACGCAATTGTTGAATTTCCGGCTCGGGTCAACAAATCGGGCTTTACAGCAGAAACAAAATTTGAGTTACCGAAAGGCATCCTCGCTTTGCTTCAGCGCGAAGTCGCCACCGCCCAGTTGAGTATTGATGCCGTCGTTCACGGCGATCGACAACTGGCAATTCAAAGCTTGTTGCTTGACCCGGTGATTGATGATTTTGATATAGCAGAAAAGGTTCTGCAAGAAATCTTGAATTCGTACAATGCTTATTTACCCCAGTTTTTTTAGTGTATAATAGCTTAGCAGGAAATAAATGAAAGACCCTAAAATTATCGACATCGGTACCATCCCCGATTTATCCAATGAATCAGCTCGATCAGCTTTTTTCAAACCACTTTCGTCGAGAGGGGTTCCTCGCTGGTTAGTCTTTGGCCTGGCAATCTTCGGTCTGATTTACGTTTTAAACCCAACCATGGGTGTCTTTGAAATAATCCCTGATTTTCTCCCAATTATTGGCAATCTTGATGAAGGCTTTGCCTACATTTTAATTATGTATGGCATTATTGAGCTTGTTAAAGGGAAAAAATAGTAGAATGAGTATGCAAGCTAAATTTTGTAATAAAACATTGACAGCATACTCGAATTATAGTAAAGTTAATTCGTTGAGGCAGTTTATGAACGAATTTTCCCAAATCGGTGTAAACACCAAAACAAATATTTTTTTATTTACTCAAGAGAGGAAGTAGTACAAGCATGGCAGAAAGAGAAGTTGGAACAGTCAAATGGTTTAATGGTGAAAAAGGCTACGGTTTTATCGCCCGAAAATCCAATGACAAAGATGTATTCGTGCATTATAGCGCAATCACAGGCGATGGTTTTCGTTCTTTGAAAGAAGATCAAAGCGTTGAATTCAGTGTTGAAGACGGCCCCAAAGGTCCCCAGGCACATGATGTAAAGGTCCTGGACTAGTAAACTAGTAATCATAGGAATTAGATAAAGCTGGCTCAATGAGCCAGCTTTTTTATTTTAGGAGTCTCTGGATTTAACTTTTAGCGTTTTATAAATTAGATAAAAAAACAAAAATTTGGTCTTAATTAAAATAATTCAGGTAATTTAGGCCATTCTTTCTACAGTCGAACCAATGGAACCTTCTGTATTCCACGCTTATTTATTGGTTTTTTTATTTCAATAATATTGGCAGATAATTAGTGTAAGGGTAATTAAACAAACAACCTAAAGGTGGCGATAAAGCTAATTCAGGGTATGCAAAATAAATCCACCAATTATTCGCCACTGAGTCAGGCCCACAACCAAAATTTTGCGGTAAGTGGCTAAACCAATAGTCCAAGTATTGCAATTGGGTGCATCCCCAGGTAGTACAGGTTACTGTTTCAAGCACATCTGTTGGCTCATGCATATTGGGGTAATTTACAAAATCATCACAATAGGTTTGAGCGCTCTCAAAATTATCATAGTCGTAATCTTTTTGACCATTTGGTGGGAAATGAATGTTCCCGCAACCACTAAATGAGTAATCTGGGGTATGAGAATCTACTAGTGAGAATTTTTCCCAGTTATTTCCATAAGGGTTCGACTCCCATTGATAATCGTAAATTTTCCACATTGTTGATTCGGTTCGGTGACCAAAGTTATGCACAGACTCACTAATCCCCCTCTCCGGATTAGGTCCCATTATAGGAATCATTCTTTCACAAGAGTGAGGACCAGAAACCGGTTCCGAGTTATACCAATAAGAGCCGGGACCTACAAGTGTAGATTCCCAAAATCCATAATAAGGACCATTAAAAATCCATACTTCATCTATCTCATTGCGGTTAGCCTTGTCACAGATGTCAAGCCGGGAATCATTGACTATTAAGTTGTAATCTACTGTATCAGGGTTGTGCGGAGGTACCACTTGGTTTAATACGTCAATGTATTCAGGAACTGTATAAGAGAAACCATCAACTTTCACAGGAAATTCGTCTAAAATCGTAGTCTCCACAACTTCATATTGAATTTGTCCACTTGAGCTATTACGGAAAAAGTTTATTGTGCCTTCGGTGAGATATTCGTATGAATAAAAGCCCAGATAATCCCATAATCGAATGGTCTTTTCTGCATCGATGAATGGATTATAAGCAACAACATAGACCTTTTTCTTGATTTCCATAAAAATTTTTGGTTCTTGTTTGTAAGGAAATGCCCATGCATTATTTAATCTGCTACTCCCAGTATCCTCATCCAAATGGATAGTTATAGGCTGTTGTAAACTTATAGTAGATTCTTCCTCTACTGGAAATTGTAATTTGATATTGCCCCAATTTATTTGGTCCATCCGAGTTAAGACTTCTTTGATAATCTCTATCGCATAGGTTTGAGAATTAACTTTTAACTCATTCATAAAACGAATTGAGATAGTGAGATCTACACCATGTTGATGGAAAGTTCCACACATATCAATTTCGCCATAGTTTTGTGCATTGACATCAGCTTCTATTTTAAATTTTAATAGGTTTTGCTTTACTTGGTCCGCCACCATAGGTTGTGAATCACCATTAATCCAACGCCAACCCGTGTTTGGAATACAATCTTGCGTTTGAAGCTGGATAGTTTTTGAATATGGTGTTTCATTGTTTGTTTCGTTAATATTGGCGCTTAGTAACGAGGTCAGCATAAGAACTAGAAATCATTATGTTCATGATTATTTTCATTATTACCTCACTATATACTTAAAAAAACAAATATGTTGTGGAACTGATTGTAATCAATCTACTAATTTATGTTAATTATACTTATTGTATTCTTAAATAGCAAGAATCGTTTTGAAATAAAAACGCCTTGGTTTAATAGCTGATTATTGTTGATGATTTCCACTATCCCATATTGGAAAATTTAAAGAGGAAATGAAGTACATAATAATATTCTGAAAATAGTGCCTAGCAGAAATGGCATTACCAATTAAAAGTATAGAGCCAGCATAGTTATTATGGCTGTGCGCAAATCATTAGCAGACAAAAGTACATTTTGCCTAATCAAATCATCTTGAAACTGGGGGCACCACCAAATGGGTAGCTATCTTTCAAGTTCTCTTCAGTTCCCGCATTGTATCTTTGCGATTTACGCCAATTTGGCGGCCAAATTGTTTCAGCTGATAATCTTCGTAATCGGTCCAATTGCCGAGGAAGAGTTTTGGCTTTTGTTCAGTGCCTAATTCCAAAATATGGGTAGCAATCCGGTCTAAAAACCAGCGGTCATGGCTGACAACAATTGCACAACCGGCGAATTCTTCCAATGCCTGCTCCAAAGAGCGCAAGGTGTTGACATCCAAATCATTAGTCGGCTCATCCAGCAAGAGCACATTTGCACCAACCGTCAATGTTTTTGCCAGAAACACCCGGTTTCTTTCGCCACCGGAGAGGGTCTTAATAGCCTTGGACTGATCTGCACCAGTAAAGTTAAACGAAGCACAATATGCCCTGCCATTAACCGTATAATCGCCCAGCACCAGATTGTCCGCACCACCGGTTATCTCCTGAAAGACACTTGCTTCGGGATCTAAGGTACGGAACTGATCGGCATAACCCAGCTTCACGGTCTCGCCAAGCGTTACCTTTCCCTTATCCGCATCCAATAATCCGGCGATGATTTTTATCAAAGTTGATTTGCCGGCACCGTTTGGCCCAATGACACCCACAATTGACCCAGCCGGTACAGAAAGATCCAGATCATCGAGTAAAACTTTTTCGCCATAAGCCTTGCTGACGCCTTCCAGCTCAATCACCACATTTCCCAAACGCGGGCCGGAAGGAATATAAATTTCCAAATCTTTGCGCAATTTCTCATGTTCCTGATTGAGCAAATTTTCATAGGCGGAAACACGTGCCTGACCTTTCGCCTGCCGGGCTTTTGGCGACATCCGAATCCATTCCAACTCATGTTGCAAGGTTCGTTGACGCTTACTTTCGGTTTTTTCTTCAATTCGCAAGCGTTCTTGCTTTTGTTCCAGCCAGGATGAATAATTGCCCTTCCAGGGAATGCCTTCCCCACGGTCGAGTTCCAAAATCCAACCGGCAACGTTATCAAGGAAGTAGCGGTCATGCGTGACGGCAATCACTGTCCCGGCATAATTTTGCAAATGATGCTCCAGCCAGGCGACTGATTCGGCATCGAGATGATTGGTCGGCTCGTCCAGCAAGAGGATATCAGGTTCTTCGAGTAAAAGTTTGGTCAAGGCAACACGACGTCTTTCGCCACCAGACAGGACCGAAATCGGCGTATCAGCAGGGGGGCAACGCAAAGCGTCCATCGCTAATTTGAGGTGTGAGTCCAAATTCCAGGCATCGTGGTGATCCAATTTTTCCTGCAACTTGCCTTGTTTTTCAATCAGAGCCTCAAAATCAGCCTCCGGGTCAGCGAAAGCCTCGTTGATAGCATCAAATTCAGCTAGCATATCAACAATCGGCTGCACCGCCTCTTTGATTACTTCGATAACAGTTTTGCTTTCATCGAGGACAGGTTCCTGCTCCATTAAGCCAACGGTATAACCTTTCGATCGGGCAATCTCGCCGATGTAGTCCTCGTCCTTGCCTGCCATAATGCGCAAAAGAGTCGACTTCCCGGAGCCATTCAAGCCCAATACGCCAATTTTGGCACCATAATAAAAGCCCAGCGAAATATCCTTGAGCACTTGCTTGTTAGGCGGGTGAATCTTCCCGACCCTCATCATTGAATAGATGACTTGTGTATCTGATGCCATATCGTCTCCTGCGTTTATTTAGTTATCGCAATTGTACCTGATTTGCAGGTTACAGCAGGCAGCCGGCTCAATGGTGGTTTTGAAAATTGTCATCTTCTTCTAAAATTCTCCACTCATGGTGTTCATTAATCCCTAAAAAGCCGGACTTACCTTGCCTAAAAACAGTCCAGATCCCATTCATTTCACAATATAATCTTAATGTTATGGGAAACTGGAAACATTATTAAAAAAGGGAAAATGTCCCCTTTATGCCTATTTTCCGTCATACTTAGTGAATTCAAAAATCCAAAGCCTGCAGGATATCGTGAAAACGATATGAAAGGAAGTTTATGGCAGAAAACAGGTACGAAAAAAACAATCGTGAATCCGATGAATTAGTGCTCATCAAAGCCACAAGGAAGGACCCGAGAGCTTTTGGAGAGCTGTATAAGTTGTATGTTAATCAAATCTTCCGATATCTTTACAGTCGAATTGGTAATCTGCATGAAGCTGAAGATGCCACCTCGAGGACTTTTCTGGCAGCTTTTGAAGCATTTGACAAATATCGACAAGACGGGCACTTTGCTTCCTGGCTCTTTGCCATAGCCCGAAATCAGGCGATGGATCATTTTCGCCAGCGAATTGTTCCGACGGATATAGACGAAATCGAGGAAATCACTGTAGAAGATGACCCCTTAAACGGTGTAATTCAATCTGAACAAAGCGCTACACTGGCAAACTTGATTCAGGCATTACCAAATGAGGATCAGGAATTGCTTCGGTTGAGGTTCCTTGGTGAAATGAGTTTCCCGGAAATGGCAAGGCTTCTTCAAAACAATGAAGAAGCGGTCAAAAAGAAGACATACCGTTTGCTGGCACGGTTGCACAGCCAGTTGGAGGTTTCAAATGAATGAATGGAAAATCCCCCCACAGTTTGAAGAAGAAGTTAGAGAATCTTTCGATGTTCCGGCAGTGCGCCCTGAGTTCGCAGACAAGTTGTATAGTGGTTTGATGAAACGAGCTGATAAAAAAGCACGAAAGCCTCAGCAAATCAGAGGATTGCGACCAGCATGGGTGATTGCATTCGCAGTTCTATTAGCCATTATCATAATCACTCTGGCAATTGGTCCGGCGCAAGTCTCAGCAGCTATTCGTCAACTATTTGGATATTTACCGGGCACAGGGATTGTGGATCAGAGTGTTCCGATCCGGGTCCTGGCAGAGCCTGTCAGTGTCACACGAGATGAGATTACCATTACAGTCAGCTCGGCAACCCTCAGCGGTGAAAAAACTCAAATTGAATATCGCGTTTTTGGCGTTCCTGCCTCAGCTTACCCTGACCGGGAGGATGTTTTCGGCTGTATTACACAAGGATATTTGCGCTTGGAAGATGGCAGAGAGCTCACTGCAGTGGACTTTGGATATGAGGCCGTCCCTGCTGAGGTAAACGAGGCAATTTTTGTGATTCCTTGTATAGTCAACACCATACCAGGCAAAGCTCCAGAAAACTGGGAGTTGCCGTTGCGATTTGTTCCAGCTCCTCCTGAGTTGACCTTGGCACCGGTTAGCGAAGTTTTACCCTCACCACAGATGGAGAGCACACCAAAAACCGTTGATGAGGATCCAGTTAAGGTTAGTAAGGTAATCGAAACCGAAGATGGCTATATTTTAATTGGAAGTTTCCAAGCCAAAAGTAAGCCCGAAGAGTCAATCCAGCAAATGGATGGTTTGAAAATTTGGGATGCCAGTGGGAAGGAAGTCCCCTACACCTATCCGCTGGATGTTAACGAAGCAATCAGGCAAGAACCGAACGGAAGTGGTTGGGCGGCTCAATTTAAAGCTTATGGCTTGGTTTATCCCCTGACAATCAGTTTCTCCGGTGTTGAAATTTATCCGGCTGAGCCGACTTCGACGGCAGAGTTTAGTTTTGATGCCGGTCCAAACCCGCAAGTCGGTCAGGTTTGGGAATTCAATCAAGAGATCCAACTTGCGGGGCAAACTGTGAAGCTAATCTCAATTAGTGCTGGTTCACGCGGCACTTATAGCTTTACTTTTGAGGTTCACCCGAAGGTATACAGTTTTGGTGTTGAAATCCCCGAATTCACTCCCAATGGCGGTGGAGGTGGTGGTGGAGGACGTGCAGGTAGCGAAGGCTTGTCTCAGATTCCCTTCAGTGTGAGTATAAGCTATGAAGAGCTCCCGAGCGGTATTTTAACGGTTAGACTGTCCAATTTATCGATGATTGGTAACTCAATCAATTGGGAAGGAGAGTGGTCTCCGACCACAATTCGAACGGATTTGCAGGACGAACCAACGAAACAATCTGGCTTGTGTCTGACGGCGGAATCACTCACAGACCTTCAGCCGGCACCTGTTGAATTGGTTAATGGGAAAGTCTTGGTTTCAGGAGAGCTGTTCAGCGGTGTTTGGGGTCTTTCAGTCTATAACCTGGATGAAAATCGAAAGGATGTCGAAGTTCCGGATGGCAATTGGGGAGCGCTCTCAGCGGATGGCAAGCAACTGGCTTACGCGGCTCCGGACAATCAAATTCATATTCTCGACCTGGATTTGCAGACTGAGAGAATCTTGCCGGGAATCTCTGGCTCTGACCTGAAATGGTCACCAGACGGAAAGCAGATTGCCTATGTTGGGATGGGTGAGGGTTTTATCAACAGCGTCTTTGTTATCAATGTCGACAGTTATGAGGTAAAGCAAATTTCCATGCTGAGTCATCAAACAATCATCGGCTGGTCGCCGGAGGGTTTGCTCTACTTCGCCACGCCTTACATCGGAAGTGCTGCCTGGAAAGTCGCCAATTACGATTTTAGCAGTGGCACTGTGCAAGAGCTTTTCGATCTTGAGGATGGAACCATTAAATACCTCAACCCCAGTCTTTCCCCTGATGGAAAATGGATTGCATACCGAGGCACTGATAACAGCAGTGTTTATCTGGTGCGTCCTGATGGCAGTGATATGCATCAAATTCTTGATAACGTTAATGCCATTGGTTTGGATTGGAGCCAATCGGGTTGGCTGGCTGTGAGCATGCGGAAGTCAGATTCAGAAGAGGCAAGCATTGCCTTAATCGATCCTGATGGTTGTGAGGCATATTTGCTACCCCTTGTCATGAAGGGCGATTTGGAAGGCTTGTTCATTCGATAAGCTGAAAAAGTTGTAAATTAGGAAATGGTGGGCTGTATTTTCAGCTCACCATTTATTTATTAGAGGCGAAATTTCATCCCACGGATTTGTGAATTAAAGTTATAATCATAGCAGGTACATAGTTATGAAAACTTATTTTCACTCTCTTTGAGAACGTCAACAGAACGCTGGTCAGCGTTCATTCAACTGTTGTCGCATAGCTGACCTTTCCTGAAAAGCTTCCTGCCTTCCGGATCCGCTGATATGTGACAGCGGATTTATTGTT
>Ga0265295_1004719_pt1 | contig 18098 bp, 15 predicted proteins | sample Munlansysbiofilm_FD_192503 | JGI IMG/M metagenome (GOLD analysis project Ga0265295, IMG submission 192503) | Leachate microbial communities from a municipal landfill in Southern Ontario, Canada - Methane capture system biofilm | ecosystem: Engineered > Solid waste > Landfill > Unclassified ...
GTTTTGTCGGGAAACACAGGATACGGCTTATTCATTTACAATTTAGGCACAACTGAGAATTATATTTACGGAAATTTTATTGGAACAAACCCTACGGGCTTATTTGCAGTACCCAACGGCAACGGCATTGTCATTGATGGAATAGCGACAAAACATGTTATAGACGGCAATATTATTTCAGGAAATATTCAACAGGGAATTGCAATTCATATCACGGGATCAAACAATCACATCATTACAAGAAACAAAATCGGCACCGACATCAGCGGGAACAACTCGCTTGGCAACGGAAGCGATGGCATCAGGATTGCGGAGGGCGGCCAATTCAATAAGATTGGAATTGCTCCCGACTCAGGAAATGTAATCGCCTTTAACGGCGGAAACGGAGTGATGATAATGACGCCTGCTGATTACTGCAACCATATTTCAGGGAACAGTATTCACAGTAATGGATTACTGGGAATCGACCTTTGGCCCGAAGGAGTCACGGCAAATGATCCGGGAGATACAGACACAGGTCCCAATTCTGGAATGAATTATCCAGTAATCCTTTCTGCATCATTTAACTCTGGCACAGGGGAAACAACAATCACAGGCACGCTTGATACTCCATCGCCTGACAAATGTATTGTCGAACTATTTCTTTCAGACGGGGATCCATCCGGACATGGTGAAGGTGTTTCTTATGAAGCAACATTGACACCCCTATCAAACGGAACATTTACTCATACTTTTCCTGCACCGTTTATCATCAATCTACTAACAGCCACTGCTACTGACAGTTGTGGAAACACTTCTGAGTTTTCAACAAACTATTTATTGCCACCTCCAAACGATCTGCCTGAAAATTCTGATGTTCAAAATATTTGTGTTTTTCCGAATCCAGCTAATGAATTCCTTTACATCACAAACAACCAAAATCAATCTTGTGTTACAGAGATATTCGCATTAAACGGACAAAAGGTTTTTTCTGAAAAACTAAATCGTGAAACATTAAAAATTTATACTTCAAATTGGCTCCCAGGGACATACATCCTTGTCTGCGATAAAAAAATGAGTGAAATGATTATTATACAGCATTGATACAATCAATTTTATTATTGGATGTTTTTGCAGGCTTACCAACAAAGCCAAACTGTAACAATTCAACAATTTTATCATCAGAAAGGTCCTTGTTAAAATGAATTAAATAGTTTTCAGCATTATATTGAGCATTGAAAAGCGGAGGCACATCTTCTCTCACAAAAAAACCATCACAGTAATCCTCGGTTATTCCGAGATACGACCATGGGGGACCTGATTCATGCATGTCTGTTCTAATCAAAGCATTAAGAGCAAGTTCAATTTCGTTGAGTATAGCAGGAAGTTCATAATCTTGTCCGTTGTCTTTCAATAGTCTATACTCAGTGGCAAGCATTCCAAGATAAAATCCCATACGGGTGTATTGTTGTCCAAAACCAATATTTTCTTGAAATTCAAACCATGGTTGATTGCGAATATCTGCTACCAAACTTTGTCCAGGCTCTGTTCCTGGCATAACAAAATACTCAAGCCTGTCTCGATAATACCAATATTTCATCAGATTATCTGACCAAACTTGTGACTGGACAGTTGTGTTAACAAAGCTAAAACATAAAAAAATTAATCCAGTCAATATTCTTGTATTCAATGATTTCATATCTTCTCAAATTTTATTGTGTAAACATTCTGAATATCATCATAACGAAGCCAAAGTTCTTTGTTTGTCAATCTTAAAATATCAAAGAAATTTCGACTGTTGTTACAGACGGTCAGTGGGTACATGCCCCAGCGGTAACGACTGTCATTATTAACCCCAAATTGAGTAAATAACTTTTCCCCATTTTTCGATAAACTCCAGCTAGTCTGAATGATATGAAAATAATTTAAATCATTATCCGGAGTAATGTAGTTCCAATTATTGTAAGGACAATGTAATCTAATTTGCTGCCATTTTGTGTAAGGTGAGTCAGTGGAAATATCATATACAAACTCAATATCACAGTCGCATGTGTCCTGATAAAACTGAGTGAGATCTTCATTGCCTTTCATAAATTCAACAACCTCCCATTCTCCATACAATCTGTTTTTTTTCGTTCTTAAACTTATTAAAGGACCTTCCTCATACTTGTTGCAAGATGATTCTGCAAAAGCAATAATAATTATTAGTGCAATGAAATATACCTTTTTCATAGAAATTACTCTTCAATTTTCGATAAATGAATATAATATGTTTGGTTTATGCTATCTGTAAACATAAAAGTAAGCTTTTCTTTAGAAATTTCTTCAATCAAAAAACAATTCAAAATGCTTACTTCCCCGCTATTGATGCGAATAGTAAGCGGATACATTCCCCATCGATAAATGCTGTCAGGTTGAGGATTTCCAAAATACCAGTTAATTTTACTTCCATCATTTGAAATGTTCCAAGTTGTTCTGAAAAACATTTCATTTCTCCAAGGAAAATCTGTTAGTGAATCAGAAAAATAGTAATTCCATCCATTATATGGACATTTTAAAACACAATCATTATAATCTCCTTTCATATCGGGAAACACCAACCTGCACCCACAACTGTCTTTATAGAACTGAGTCAAGTCGTTGGCACCATGCATAAAACTTGTTACTTCCCATTCGCCATAAAGCATTTTTTCAAATTGTTTTTCTTTGTTGCATGAGGCAAGAATAAAAACGGTTATAACTGATATAAGGAATAAATTGGGTTTCATATAAATTATCCTTTTTATTTTATTATTTTTAAACACAAATATACAACATACAACGACAAAAAACAATAGTTGGTGTGAAAGACCAAAGTGTTATACTATAAATCCGTTCATACTAACAAATCAAAACGATAAACCTACAGAGCCCGTAAAATACAAACACCAATATCCTATCATATATTCGTAGTTTAATCCACTTCTGATAAATAAACGCACTTTTTGAGATTCATTTGTATCAAGTTTTTGATAACGATAACCTAAATAGAGGATAAGGTTGTTAAGTGTTTCAGTTTGAGAATCCAGATTAAACTCATATCCTGGATAAGCGGGCCTAAAACTAGGTTCCTTATATGAAAGACAACTGGATTTAATATTAATTTCCAAATGATTTTTATACCCGCATAAGTATGAAACACCAACAGAAATACTAGGGGAATTGAATTTGCCGTCATAACGATCTGAATGTACCTCTGTTAAGAAAAAACTTCCCTTTTTGTTTGCTATTCCTGTATTTATGCTGATTTTATGATAGGGGTTTAGTTGAAAAACTCTATCGTAATTGAGTGGACTAATCAATTGAAATTTGCCCCAGCTATAGCCCTTGTAATTCCTTACAGAGGGAAGAAACATGCCTGCTCCATATTCTGAATACAATGAGTTTTTACCTTTCGTTTTGTTTTTCTTGCTTTTTTTATCTTCAGGATTAGGCATGTCATTATTCAACATTTTATTTGAGAAAAAGCGATAATTAATTCCCAGAGACACTCCGCTAGTGAGGTTTTTTAATAAAAAAGCCTGTCTTTTCCACCCTAAATCAAAGTAAACTTTTGAATTGAACTCAAGGTGATTATTAATTTTTTTGGAATATTGCATGCCTGCTAAAGAAGAATAATCGAGAAGAGGATAATAAAAATAATAATTAATCAAATTATAATTATATGGCAATCGAAATGTAGAATTCGCATTAAAAAGACTGGAAATTCCCATTCCCGCAAACACAGTAAGCTTAGCATCTTCCTTTTTCCAAAAATTATATTTGAGCACAAAAGGTATTTTCAAGTACGTAAGGTCAATTTCAAGTGGAATAGAAGGGTTCTCAATATTTGGGTCATAATTATCAACAAAATGTTGACCTTGCTTTGAAAACATTAAACCTGATTCCAAAGAGAATTTATCATTGATTTTTGATTCCCACACAGTTCCAAACTGATAACCCAAAGTTGGTTTCCGTTCGGTTTGAATGTCCTTGCCTCGCAAAAAACACATTTGTGATCCACCCTGCACTCCAATTTGCCATTCTTGCGCATGGGTTTCAATATGCGGGACAATGAATATTGCTAAAACAATAAATATGATATTTTTCATAATTTGATTATTTTATATGTAACAGGACAATTTTCACCAATAATCAGGCTTATAAAATATACTCCTTGAGACAAATGGCTTCCTTCGAACTTAATCAAAGTTCTGTCGTTGTTGTCTGTGCAAATTTGCTCTTTCACAAGAATTTTCATTGTATTATCTAAAATAAGCAATTGAACATGTGTCTCCATGCAATTGTCAATCGCAATTACAAATTAGTCATAAAAGGGATTGGGATACACGGAAATATTGTGCGAAACTTGTGTTTCATTTAACTGAATTTTTGAATATTCTTCGTTTGATTGAATTTCATAGTTTTGACTGAAAGCAGCAGTGGTTTTGTTGTCAACACACAAAAGCGGGTTAATAGAAATCCGAACAGAGGATCCTTTTTTAGCATGGAACCCGGGTTTAATGTGAACAGCAGTTCTGGCAGTTATTTCTACCTCTACATTTGGTTCAATAATAAATTTTTTTTCTGATATGATTTGCTCATAATATAATTCAGGATGAAGAAGTTTAATAAAATGAATAAATCGACCAAAAGCAGCACATAGATATCCATCATGATACATTATTTCATCTATATATTTATCAGTTTTACAAATATATTTATCTTCATCAACCCATCTTGGTTCGTTTTTACAAAAAGGAGTATTAAAATCATGTCTGTTTTCCATGATGCACAATGATTGCAAAACAAATTTATTTAAATAGGCTTTGTCTCCTGTTGCTTCAAACATTGATATATAGCCCTCAAGCACTTTTGCCATCCCATCGCCAAAAATTGTAGCATCTGATTGAAAATCTTTATAGCAAGGATTATATGTGTCTAGAGTTGGGGGTATAGCATTATTATAAAAGGTACTTGTTACACGATGGTGATTATATGTATCATACTCTTCTTTTAATGGAAGAGATTGGCTTTGTGTATTAATTTGGAAGCAACTCAACGCAACTAAAAAAAAGATAATAATTTTCATGAATTTCAAAATTAAAGTAACTGTTCTAAAAATAACTATAGAAGATGGGAATACTTCTTCTTAAGGCATATGAGCTAAAGTCAAAGCCTTGCGAAGGGTAATAAGGGAAACTTTCTACAGTATCAACAGTTGAGTATATTAACAACTGTGACTCACTATAAATTCTACAATCAACGGCATATATTTTTCTATAATCAACAATAACTATTGTTTCAATTTTCTTTACAACATAGTAATATAAGTTTCCATCAGAATAATTTTTAAATTCATCAACTTGTACCAAAGTATGACCAAGGCTGCTAAATCTTGGATTATTATTTGGATCATCAATAACATCTTTCACCCATTGGGGAATATCTTTGGGATATTTATAAAACTCATCTTTTTTGCAGGATGAAACAGCTAACATAATAATTATTAGAATTATTGTGAAACATATGTTTTTCATAGTAATATTGGTTTTTATTCTTGAATAATACTATTGTAATCTAATCGAAGCTGCTGTATCTCTTTCTCCAGTTGTTCAATATACAGATATAAGTCTTCCATGTTTTTCAACAAACCTTGAATAACTTCATTCATATTGGCACCATTTGTTAAAACCTCTTCTTCTGTTGGCAAGCCGGGCAAGCATTTGTTTTGCTTGATAAGTTCAATTCTTTCATTAAAAGGCTCAAGCACATAATCATCATCAAACACAAAATCAGGCCACCACTGGGGTTCTGTAATGAGTTCATTGGTTCGTATTGTTCCGCAAACATCCAACTTATACTCCGGTCTCCCCGTCCCTATCCCCACATTGCCATTAGGAGTCAGGCGTAAACCTTCAATGCCGTTGGCTTTAAAAACCAAAGGCTGATTGTTAAGAGTGCCCAAAAAATTATCTTGGCTAACAGAATTTCCACTGGGTTTTCAGGGTTGATTGCCTTGGGCATTTGTAAATTGTATTGAAAAACAAAACACAATGGTGTAACTAATTAATAGAAAGCACCTTAATGAGGGGGAGCATTTTTTTATATTACATAATTTAAGATTCGACATCAAATATACAACAAAGGAGTGTTCAAAAGCAAATAAAACATGTTAAAATAATATTTTATTCTTGCCAATGTGTTGCAATGATTGGTTCAATACCTACAATACGGCTTATTTGTCATCGTTTAATGGCTTAATCTCTCTTAACGAAACCATATTTATTAGCGAACTTCTTTAGCTCAAAGTAATCCCACTATACCATTATCAATAACACATGATTGTTTCAAGGTTATACTAATTATAAAAGCTGAAGCCGAAAAACTGCACCTCACAACATTCATTGTTCTGGAAAAATTCTTCGGCCTCACTACAAAAGGATAACTATCTTCTCTGCGTCTGCGCTCTTATATATTCATCCAGTTCATCAATTGAACTTTCAAAAGTAAACGCATCGTTGAGCTTATAATAATTGTTCAGATCATATACATAACCATAAGCATACTTGGCAAATTCAAGTTTTGAATCTTCAAAAGTGAACAAACCCATTATTTCTTTAATCTGAGAACAGAGCAAACAATTGTTTGAAATAATCTGCTTAGCAATGGTTAATTTGCTGTCTTCAAAAGATTTTGAACTAATAGACTGTTTTGCAGAAGCAAAATCTTGCTCTACCATTGGCCATGGACATCCAATTTTTCCGTTATAACCGGGCATCTCATAAGCGCTAGGTTTTTCTGCAGGAACAACAACATTAACAGCAGGCTGTCTTTCAACAGGTTTTGCCACAATTGCTGTTTGAGTTTGGGGTTCTTTTACAGTTTGAGTTGTTGTAACAGTTGTTTGTGTCGTGGTTACTTGAGTTGACGAATTGAAATTCCCTTCAGGTGTTTTGGTGGTGGTTGACATATCAAATTCACCAGTTTCACTTGTAGGTATTTTTATATTAACATCCATTCCCACAGGCTGTCCTGTTATAGGATCTGTAACCTGAATACCCACACCGATAGTTTCTGAAGTTGGTTTGGTTTCAACTGCCTGAGTAGTGATTGTAGTCGTTGTAGTCGTTGTACTTTGAGGTTCTACGATTACAGGAACCGCTACTACTGGTTCAGGTACGCCAATCTTATTTGGTTCGGGTTGTGCTCGTGTGATTTCCAAATCCGTCTTGAGAACTTCATAAGAATGAAACCTCATCACAGTTTTCTTTTTCGCTAATTTAATGATGTACTTTGTATGAGTATAGTTTTCATCAACATCTCTGGTTTGAAGACTCTGATTAATATCAGCGATTTTTTCATTTTCAAAAATTATTTTTACTCGCAAAAATTCGGGTTTCACATCTGACAGAAACACACTCGCCTGAGGCTGAGCATTTTGCTTTACTCCGTCAATAATAACCCAGAATCTCTCGCCATCCTGATGAAAAATTGTAATCTGAGAGCTTTGTGCAACAAGAGATTTTATTGCCACAACACAGATGAGAGAAATTAAAAACATTAATCTTTTCATAACTATTTATTTTTTTATTTTTTTATAATGCGAAGTTGATTGAAAGCGCATGACAGCCTTTCTAGAATTTCTTTGTTTAATCTTCATGACAGTGCTTGTTTTTCCAAGAATAATGTTTCTTAGTTGAATGTTTTTATTGATATCCGAAATTTTTTCGTCTTCAAATATCACTTTGACCTTCACATAATTTGCCCTGATTTCATCCGCACAAACTGTGGACAATGGCATCTCGTTTTGTTTTACACCATTCACAATCAGCCAAAAAGCCAATCCATCTTCGTGAAAAACAGTGAGTTGAGAATACTGACAATAGACATTGCCTACTGAAAATAATAGAAGAACAGAAATAAACGCAACCCACTTTCTCATGCTAAACCCTTTAATATTAATCCTTTAAAAATTAAAGTATTGTCAAGATAAATTTAAATACTTTGGTTACTGTAGAAATTCCTTTTTGAATTTTATCCCAGTTAATCTTTTTAGCACTGCTTGGATCAACCACGATTTTTCCATCAAAAGATTCAATTACGTCAATAACTTGAGTGCCTTTTGAAAAATTCAACTCATTAAAAATTTCTTTAGTGCTGGAAAGAATTTTTGGAAACTTCCCTTCGGCGGGGTTATAGAACTTGGACATATCAAGTAACAATTTTCCGTTCTCATCAACAACCAAAGGGAATAATGATGGATCATATTGTTTTCCATTAAAGTTAAAAACCAATCCGCTGGGAACGTCACCATCACCAACTTCTAGATCAGCGGGTAAAAGGCGATTTTGCATACCTGGAAGACCTGCTACTCCATCATAAACTGCAGGAGCTAAGCCATTTGTTTCATACAATGGAACTTGCATTGTCACTTCTATCATTCCGTCTTTTTCAAGTGCTTCACCTACCTGCCTAGCACCTTTAACAATACCATCAACCCGAGTGTAGATATAATCACTCTGGATCATCATGTCTTTAACAGTCGTTTCACTGACAACATTTACTCCTTGCAAAATTTCGAGAAGATTGCGTTGTGCAACAACAACAGCACCTCTGGTAGCCATGGCTTTTGCCTGTGCTGCATTGGGAAATCTTTCATAATCAATAACTGCAGAACCTTTTGCCTCAACATATTGTTCTGACCAATTGACAGAACCATTGGGCCTTGACTGAATAACAGGTTGTGAAACCTCAATAAGTTGTTCAAAATCAACAACTTCTTCTGGAACAATCTCTACAGGTTTTTTTACTGTAGCTGCCTCAACCGGTTTGATTGTTACAGCTTCAGGCTTAACCTCTTTGATTTCTGTATTGGAAACTCCTTTCGTAGTTTGTTCTGTTTGAGTTTGAACTTTTTTACTTTTTTTATCTTTTTTTACCCTTTGTGCGAAAACATCGGGAGTTATCATTAAAATTGATAACAATACTATAAATACGATACTTTTTTTCATGGTTTTATGTTTATTTTTTTAATATTAAAAAATCTATTTTGATCTTGTTTTGGGAGCATCTTTTACCTCTTCAACAGGCTTAGATTCTACTCCTGCGGGGGTTAATATATTGAGATCTTCCACAGAAAAATTTGATGGAGCAAAACTTATTTGTCGTCCATAAATAAATTTAACGTCAAGTTTTTTTCCAGCCAACTCAGGTATTGCATCAGCATAATCTAAAATTTTGTCTGCCAACTGATCTGGTTTGTTTTTAAATGTACAGTTAAGTTTGGTGAAATTATCAAAACTAATAATTTCCATATCTCCGCCAAAATCATTATCACTTTGCAATTTTGACCTTAAAGAGCGAAGCTCACGATAAGTACCTGTATGATAAAACCTCAATTCAAAGGGAGTTCCGTTATTAGACCAAGTTCCAATATAACGGGTAAAAGTAGTCAGCAGCCTCATAAAATCGAGCTCCACAGCTTCGGAAATTCCTTCCAAAACCTGAGACCCAACTTCACGACCTGATTTCCAATCACTTTCAATAATAATTGTTCCAAGACCTTCTGCTGTACAATTATCATAAGCTTTACATTCAATGAGAATTTTTGAACTTGTACGTGTGTCAAAAGCTTCACTGCGAGAAGTAACTCTAATGTTTTTAATAAAAATGATAAACTGCGCATCAGACTTCAACCCAATGTGCTGAATATAAGTCTCTTCAGACGCATGAATATCGCTCATCATGCCTCTAGATTCTTTTTTCAGTTCATCAAAACGCTTTTTGTCAATGTATCTGTATCCCCTTTGAGACAAAAACTCATTGATTCTTTCCACTGCAAATTCGTAATTTGTTGCATCGCCAGCTGGAACTGCACGTTCATCAAACATTACAAGAAAACGAACTCCCCCAACAGATTTTGATAATATTCCAAAATCAGCCTTAATGGGAGATGTGCTAACCTTAGCACGCACAGTCACTTCATATCTATCAGGAAAAGGGATTTCCTTAACGATTGAATAGCTTGTGATATACCCATCAGATTTGGTTGATATGGCATCTTTGATGACCATAAAATTTTCAACTGTAGTCTGAGAAGACAGGGTAATACCGGCTGCCTGTTCCACACACAATCTGAGAGCATCTTTCAGTGCATCTTCTCTGGTTACTCCAACTCCTTTGGCTTCAACCTCTGCAATGTCACCATTTGCAAGAATTGTGGGTTGAAAAGTTGCTGCAGCGGCAGGAGCTTGAGGAGCAAATGTGGAAGTGGCTGTGGCTTTTTCTTTTTTCTTTCTTTCTTTTTTTGATTGGGCATGGATGTTCAAACTAGAAAACAACATAACACATACCATCACAAAGATTAATTTTCTTTTCATATAGCTATTTTTTAACGGTTCATAATTCAATTTTCAAATATACGATTTTTTTAAAAAGTGAAGCCCTTTTCAAGTTCTGTGCCAAAAATTTTTACTCTTATCGAAAACAATAATTTAATCTTGCGAAAAACCATAACAGTTGTATATTTGCAAAAATTTCAATTATTCTTCTGTTTTGAATCTGTCCATATCTAAAAAGACCATCCTTCTTGTTGCCTTACCAATTATTCTAGAAAGCCTGGCCCAAAACATTCTAAACTTTACTGATACTGCCTTTATGGGCAGAATCGGAGAAATAAATCTTGGAGCAGCAGCAATCGGATCTTTGTTTTACTTTGTCTTTATAATGATTGCTTTTGGCCTTGGTGTTGGAGCTCAGATTATTATTGCACGAAGATACGGTGAGGGAAATCTGAAAATGACAGGAAAGACCCTGTTACAAATCCAATACCTGATGCTCTTTTTTGCTATTATTGTTTTTTCCGTATCACGATTTTTCCTTCCTGAAGTATTAAACTCAATTGTCTCTTCTGATGCAGTCAGAGAAAAAGCATTTGAATATCTGTCTTTCCGTCTGTATGGATTCATCCCTGCTTTTCTCAACGCTTCTTTCCGCTCATTCTACGTTGGTATTGCACGCACCAGGGTCATCACCTACACCACCATTATCATGACAACGGTCAACATCATTTTAAACTATTTGCTGATTTTTGGGGCTTACGGATTTCCTGAACTCGGAATAGCTGGTGCTGCCATTGCATCTGTTATATCAGAAACATGCGCACTATTATACTTTTTCTTATATACTCGTTTTAAAGTTGATAATAAAAAGTATAATCTTTTCCGCCTCACCAGACCGAATTTTCCTCTTATCAAAAGAATTCTAAAAATAGCATCACCTCTGATGCTTCAGCATTTTATTTCACTGGCCTGCTGGTTTTCCTTTTTTCTGTTAATTGAAAAAATGGGAGAGACAGAACTTGCTGTTTCAAATATAATTCGCAGTCTCTACATACTGATATGTCTTCCTATCTGGGGATTTTCTGCTGTTACCAACACATTTGTAAGTCAGCTCATCGGCAAAGGAAAAACAGATCAGGTAATGAAAATGATTCCAAAAGTCCTTTCAATTTGTATGCCCATCACTCTAGCCCTTAGTTCTCTACTTGCTTTTTTTGCTCGACCTGTTCTTCATGTTCTAACGAATGACCCCATGTTAATCGAACAGGCATTGCCCGTTTTCTACGTGATTCTTGGAGCAACTCCTTTTTTTGCACTTGGAGTCATTACCTTCAGCGTTCTCACAGGCACCGGCAAAACTGTTGCAGTAATGATCATTGAATTAAGTATTTTAGTAGTTTATGTTGCTTATATCTGGATTGTCATCAAGGAACTACATTGGAGCCTTCCTGCAACATGGACAGTTGAGTATGTGTATGCCATTCTTTTGGGAATTGTTTCATTTATCTATATGAAATCAGGCAAATGGAAAAAAGCAAGTGTGTAAAACTCTTTTTACTTCTTGCGCGAACTACTGTATGAAAAATCTTCGTTGATTTAGATCTCTACAATTTTCCCATGAAGTGTTGCACTGGAAAACTCTGTAATTTCAACATTCACAAAACTACCAGATGGATAATCCAAAATATTCGCCTCAAAAATCACAACCTTATTTTGAGATGTTCTTCCCATAAGTTCATTTTTATTTCTTTTGGAAACATCCTCAACCAACACTTCAAAGATTTTTCCTTTATCGTTCACATTGCACTGAAGGGATAATTTCTGCTGAAACTTTATCGTTTCTGTCAGCCTCCTTGTTTTCACTTCTTCAGAAACATCATCCTTCAAGCTTTTGGCGGCAACAGTTCCTGAACGTTCACTATATTTAAACATGAAAGAATAGAAAAATTGCGCCTGCTTCATGGTACTGAGTGTTTGCTGAAAGTCATCTTCAGTTTCACCGCAAAAACCAATAATGATATCTGACGATATTGTACAATCGGGAATAATCCTTCTTATGGCATCGATTCTTTCAAGATACCACTCGCGTGTATATTTGCGGTTCATCCTTTTCAGAACTTCGCTGCTCCCCGACTGCATAGGCAAATGAACGGAACGACAAATATTGCTATGGTCAGCAATAACATGCAACAACTTATCTGATATATCCTTGGGATGACTTGTGGAAAATCTGAATCTTGTGTTTGGAAAATCCTCCGCAAGTTGGCCCAGGATATCAGGAAAATCCTCTAACTTCTCTTGAGACTCATGCCTGTAGGAGTTTACATTTTGTCCGAGTAATATAATTTCCTTTATTCCGCTTTCAACATGAGAGGCAATTTCAGTTTTTATAGAATCTAAAGATCTGCTCCGCTCTCGACCACGAGTGTATGGAACGACACAATATGTGCAAAAGTTTTCACAACCTCTCGTTATAGGAACAAATGCAGAAACTCCAGACTCAAGAAGTTTTTGAGGAACAATATCCTCATAACTTTCAATATGAGAAAGAACCAAATCGGTAATTCTTTTATTTTCCGACTCCTCAATCACGTCCGAAATATTTCTGTACGAATCTGGCCCTGCAAGAAAATTCACAAAGCCTTCTTTTTCAAAAAGCAATTCACCTACTCGTTCAGCCATACAACCTATAACTCCAATTTTCAGATGTTTTTTTTTCTTTCTCAGATGCTGCAGTTGAGCAATACGATTATAAATTCTCTGCTCAGCATTGTCCCTGATTGAACATGTATTGATCAAAATAACATCTGCATCTTTATGTGTTGAAACAAGATCATAGCTGTTTTGTCTGAGAATTGTCGCAATCATCTCACTATCAGCAGTATTCATTTGACATCCGTATGTTTCTATAAAAACTTTTTTCCCCATTCAGATAAAAATTTATTTTGCAAATTTAAACTTTATAGGTGAAATATTTTTTCCGCAATATTATTAATAACACAACACCCTATTAATCAAACAATTAAAACACATAATTAATAAAAGAAAATAGAAAAAAAGAACTGATACATTATATAATTGGAGAAAACTTTTGTCATTATGGATTGAAATGACTTATTTTGCCAAAATTTCCAACCAATCATTATGTCAAAAAACCTAGTAATTGTTGAGTCCCCTACAAAAGCGAGAACAATAGATAAAATTCTTGGAAAAGATTTTACTGTAAGGTCGTGTAATGGTCACATTCGTGATCTTTCTAAAAAGGACATCAGCATAGATATTGAAAACAATTTTCTACCAAAATATGAATTACTTGCTGAAAAGAAAGCAATCATCAGCGAACTCACAAAAGAAGTTAAAAAAGCTGAAAAAGTATGGCTAGCAACGGATGAGGACCGTGAAGGTGAAGCAATTTCATGGCATCTTTTGGAAGCATTAAAACTTGATGAATCAAAGACTGAAAGAATAACTTTTCATGAAATCACCAAAAGTGCAATTCTAGAGTCAATAGAAAACCCACGAAAAATCAACAACAAAGTAGTTGATGCACAACAAGCCAGAAGGGTACTTGACAGAATTGTAGGCTATCAACTTTCTCCTCTACTGTGGAAAAAAATAAGACCGGGATTATCTGCGGGAAGGGTGCAATCAGTAGCTGTTAAACTTATAGTTGAACGTGAAGAAGAAATCCGGAAGTTCAATTCTGAATCTGCTTATCGAGTCAATGCCATTTTCATAATACGAGACAAGCAAAACAATAAAACTATTGAAGCAGAGCTATCATACAGATTTCCTGAAAAGGAACAAGCAAAAAAGTTTCTTGAATTATGTAAGGACACAGAATTTGAAATTCTGAATATTGAAAAAAAACCTTCCACAAAATCACCGGCACCTCCTTTCACAACTTCTTCACTCCAACAGGAAGCAAGTCGCAAGTTAGGATACCCTGTGGCAAAAACCATGGTTATTGCTCAACAACTTTATGAAACAGGGAAAATCACATACATGAGAACTGACTCTGTAAACCTTTCTGAACTTGCAATTAAATCTGCAAAAAAAGAAATTGAAAGTCTTTTTGGCAAAGAGTATTCTCAAGTCCGTAAATTCGCAAGCAAAATCAAAGGAGCACAAGAAGCGCATGAAGCCATTCGCCCAAGTGAAATGAGCAACAGTGAAGTTGAAGGAACAAAAGACCAGAAAAATCTTTATGAACTAATCTGGAAACGCACCATTGCATCACAAATGACCAATGCAAGTCTTGAAAAAACAATAATTTCAATTTCCTCTCCTGAGAAAAAATATAATTTTGTTGCTCGTGGTGAAGTTATCCTGTTCGACGGATTCCTCAAAGTATACAAAGAGTCAGAGGATGAAGAAGAACAACAAGACGGCGATAAAATATTGCCACCAGTAAATATTGGTGATTTTCTTGACTACAAAACCATTGTGGCCACTCAAAGATTTTCTCAGCCTCCATACAGATATGCAGAAGCCAGCCTAGTCAAAAAACTCGAAGAACTAGGAATTGGACGTCCTTCAACGTATGCTCCAATTATTTCAACAATTCAGAGACGAGAATACGTTATTAAAGAAACTCGGAAAGGATCTGTACGAGAATATGATTGTTTTACTCTGACAGATAAAAAAATTACGGAAGAAGTTCTTAATGAGAACTTTGGCGCCGAAAAGAACAAGCTTTTCCCAACTGACCTTGGAATAGTAGTGACTGGCTTTCTTAATGAACATTTCTCAACAGTTTTAAACTATCAGTTCACTGCAACAGTTGAAAAACAATTTGACGAAATCGCATCAGGAGATCTCCAATGGACAGAAATGATTAGTGCTTTTTATAAAGATTTTCATCCAAAAATTGAACAAGCTGCTACTGAAAAAAAGAAATTCATCGGAGAGCGCTTGTTAGGAAAAGAACCAGGAACTGATTTTAATGTATATGCTAAGGTAGGAAAATATGGACCTCTTGTTCAAATAGGAGAAACTGGTGGTGATCCAAAACCAAGATTTGCGAGCCTTCTTAAGCACCAGTCCATACAAGATATCTCCCTTGAAGACGCAATGAAGCTCTTCAGTTTTCCAATCACAATCGGAAAAGAAAATAACGAAGATGTCATTGTTAGTGTCGGACCTTATGGCCCCTATGTGAAATTCGAAGCGAAATTCTATCAGATTCCTGCCCACATGAATCCACTTGAAGTTACGCTTGCACAAGCTCTTGAAATCATTGAGGCTAAAAAACAGGGAGCAGAAAACACCATCATCAACAATTTTGATAATGACCCAGATTTATCAGTCAGAAAAGGGAGATGGGGAATGTATATTAAATTTAAAAACAATAATTACAAACTCCCAAAAGAACACGATCCAGAATCCATATCAAAAGAAGAATGTATGGCAATCATTGAAGAAGCAAAACTGAACCCTCCAAAAAAGAGATCTTTTAAAAAGAAATAATTATGGTTGAATGGCAGGAAATTCTGGAACCATCGCTTCTTCCTGAAGGTTTTTTCAAAACACTGAGCAAACATACTTTAGGCTCATGTATTGAAAGACATATCAATGGGAAACATCCAGATATAGAACTATCAGACATTGTTATTTTGGGTGTGCCCGAAGATAGAAATGCCGAAGGGAATCATGGATCATCCAAGGCTCCTGACAAAATAAGGGAGCAACTTTTCAAACTGATGAACAGGGCAACCCATGTAAAAATTGCAGATATAGGGAATATAAAACCTGGAAAAGAACCACAGGACACTTATGTTGCACTTTCTCTGATATTGTTTGAGTTGATTAAAGATAAAAAATTCCCCATCATCCTAGGTGGATCAAATGATATTGCCTACGCCAATTATTTGGCTTACGAAAAGATTGGCCAAATTATAAATATTGCAGCCCTTGACCATAGATTTGACCTTGGAACACCAGATTCAAAACTGAATTCACAAACCTTTCTCAATAAAATTGTTCTAAGTCAACCTAACTATCTTTTCAACTACACTAACATCGGCTATCAAACCTATTTTGTTGATCCCGATATGTCAAGCCTCATGAACCAACTATTTTTTGACTCGTACAGGCTAGGAGCTATCCGCACAAACCTTGACGAAGCAGAACCACTACTAAGAAATGCAGACATGCTTAGTGTTGACACAGGATGTATCAGGCAAGCAGATGCCCCCGCCAACGAAAATGCTTCTCCTAACGGGTTCTATGGTGAGGAAATTTGTCGAATATGCAGATATGCAGGCATGAGCGATAAACTTACTTCAGCAGGTTTTTATGAAATGAATCCATCCTTTGACCGCGGCGACCAATCTGCCAAACTCATTGCTCAGATGATTTGGTTTCTAATTGAAGGTTTTTCTTTGAGAAAACATGACAATCCACGCTTTGATAGTGATGATTATACTCGTTATCATGTGTTTAGCAAAAGAGTGGACAGAGAAATTTTATTTTACAAAAGCAAAAAATCTGATAGGTGGTGGATGGAAGTTCCTTGTCCTGCAAATAGTGACGAACGATATAAAAGACATTATTTGATTGCCTGCTCATATATGGATTATCAAACAGCACTTCACGATGAACTTCCAGACAAATGGTGGCAAACTTATCAGAAAATAATGTAAATGAATAAATAATTTTGAAACTTTTTTAAAAAATATATGTTTAACGACAAAAATATATTAACAAATGTTTGTTAATTCCAAAAATTCTTCGTTATTTTATGCCCGATTTCAGTGGTTAGTATTTTAATATTATCAACAATTATGAAAAAATATTTATTTTTTCTTGCCCTTTTTGTCTTGTTAGGATTCTGTTCCTCAATAAGTTATGCTCAGCAAGAAGCGCAATTCAGCCACAATATGTTCAATATTTTGTCATTCAATCCTGGATATGCAGGAAGCAATGACCAAATATGTCTAAACTCAGTCATACGCCAGCAATGGATGGGATTTAACGAAACCAGTCCCGATGGTAAAACATACGGTGTAGCCCCCCAAACATACCTTATTAGTATTGATGCCAATGTGAATCCTATTCGCGGAGGCCTCGGTGCTGTTATATACAAGGACAAACTGGGACACGAAGACAACATTGGTTTTAAACTCGGATATGCCTATCGTAGAGTTATTGGACCAGGACAAGCCGGAATCGGACTTATGGCAGGATTTCTTAATAAGACCATTAATTATGATGGGTTCTTTCCTGTTGATGAAGGAGACCCTCTTCTTATGGGCAGCAAAGAAAGTGATATGGTTTTTGATCTTTCATTTGGTGCTTATTATAAAGTTCCAGGGACTTGGTATGCAGGAATTTCTTCTTCACAACTTTTACAATCTCAATCTGATTTTTCATCTGCAAGCGCACTTGCAAGTCCAAAACTCAAACGTCATTACTATATTATAGGAGGTTATCAGTACACTATTCCAAGTGCACCTGATTTTGAACTCTTACCATCCTTATTCATTAAAACAGATTTTGTTTCAGCTCAATATGATGTCAACTGTCTAGTAATGTATCAATCTCAATTTTGGGCAGGATTAAGTTATCGTCCAATTGATGCATTTGTATTTCTTGCAGGAGCATACCCTTTTGCCAACGGTACTTCTGCAAATCTCGAGTCTTTAAGAGTGGGTATTTCATATGATTTCACTACATCAGCCATGGGCTCTCAAGGAAGGAGTCATGGAAGTACTGAACTTTATATTGGATACTGCTTTAAAATCGATATCCCTAAAT
>Ga0265295_1004720_pt1 | contig 18096 bp, 13 predicted proteins | sample Munlansysbiofilm_FD_192503 | JGI IMG/M metagenome (GOLD analysis project Ga0265295, IMG submission 192503) | Leachate microbial communities from a municipal landfill in Southern Ontario, Canada - Methane capture system biofilm | ecosystem: Engineered > Solid waste > Landfill > Unclassified ...
GTCGTTATGGTTTTGCACTACCTATGGACGATTGCGAGGCACAGGTACTACTGGACCTTGGCGGAAGACCCTACTTTAAGTGGAAGGCCAAATTTAAGCGCGAAAAAATTGGCGATATGTCCACGGAAATGATTGAACACTTTTTTCAATCCATTTCGTATAGTCTGGCAGCAAACCTGCATATTTCAGCCATAGGTAGGAATGAGCATCACAAAGCCGAAGCCATATTTAAGGCCTTTGCAAGAGCCTTACGCCAAGCTGTGCGCATTGAGGGAAAAGAATTGCCTAGTACTAAGGGGGTTATATAAAAAAGTTGAAAGTTGAAAGTTAAAAGTTAAAAGTTGAAAGTGACAAGTGAAGAGTGAAAAGCTAAGAACTAAAAACTAAAAACTAAAAACTAAAAACTAAAAGCTAAAAGCTAAAAACTAAGAACTAAGAACTAAAAACTAAAAGCTAAAAGCTAAAAGCTAAAAACTAAAAACTAAAAACTAAAAGCTAAAAACTAAAAGCTAAAAACTAAGAACTAAAAGCTAAGAACTAAAAGCTAAAAGCTAAAAACTAAGAACTAAAAACTAAAAATATGCGTTCCTGCTTTTTCTAGCATCATTGCGAGGGTACTTTGCGAAGTTACCGGTGCCTGAGTGTTGCATTGAGGAATTCGATGTGGCTCTCGAAGACATCGATTACAAGTTAGCAAACTTGATTGAATTATACGAAATTTAAAAAGCTAAGGGCTAAAAGCCAAGAGCAAGGTTGAGGTTAAGAGAAGTGAGTAGTGAGTAATGAGTGGTGGGTTGAAGCACGAATCGGGTAACTATACGAAAGAACGAGTACATAAAAAACAAAAACAATGAGTAAAGTTGCAATACTATCATACGGCGCGGGGAATGTAGCCTCGGTACAAAATACGTTGGAGCGATTGGGTGTAAATGCATTTATATCGGACAAACCCAGTGAGCTAATGCAAGCCGACAGGCTTATTTTTCCTGGTGTTGGGCACGCCAACTATACTATGGACGCTATCAATAGTAAAGGCCTCGATACCGTTCTTACATCTTTTAAACGACCTATTTTGGGTATCTGTTTAGGTATGCAGCTAATGGGCAGAACATCGGAAGAGGGCAATACGTTAGGGCTAAACCTAATGGATTTTAACGTTAAGCGATTTAAAATTCCCGAAAAAGTTCCGCATATGGGTTGGAACAACATAGAAGTAACCAATAACCCCTTATTTAAAGGTGTTCCCAGCGATTCGTACTTTTACTTTGTGCATAGCTACTACGCCGAGCTAAGTAACAACACCATTGCAACGTGCAATTACGCCATTCCGTTTACGGCAGCAGTAAATAAAGATAATCGGTTTGGCGTACAGTTTCATCCCGAGAAAAGTGGTGACGCTGGAGTGGAAATTCTAAGAAATTTTATCAACCTTTAACAAATAATTTATTTTATGAAATATCTATGATAGTAACCTCAACACGAAAGACTATTCCATAGATTTTCCATCAAAACCTTTGAAAAATAAACAGATGAAACTAATACCAGCCATAGACCTAATTGATGGTAAGTGCGTACGCCTTTTTAAGGGCGATTACGACACAACGAAAGTATATAATGACAACCCCGTTGACCAAGCAAAAGCCTTTGAGGACAAGGGAATTGAGTACCTACATCTAGTTGACTTGTCGGGTGCCAAGGCAGGTTACCCCATACATTTAAGGATGCTTGAGCAAATTACCCATAGCACAAACCTTAAGGTTGATTTTGGAGGCGGAATACGCACTCGGCGGAGCCTTGAAGATAGCCTAAGCTGCGGTGCAACACAGGTAAATTTGGGTACCATTCTTATACACCAACCCGATATTGCGCCGTTGTGGATACAGCAATTTGGTGCTCAAAAACTTATAGCCTCGGTGGATGTAATGAACCGAAAGGTAAAAGTATCGGGATGGCAAGAGGAATCGAGCATTGAGATAGATGCAGCCATTCAGAAGCTTATGGAGGATGGTTTTATCAACTTTACCATAACCGATATTGACCGTGACGGAACCCTTGGTGAACCAGCCTTTGACCTTTACCGAGAAATAATTGCAAAATTCCCTACTATAAAGTTAAATGCCAGCGGAGGAGTTTCGGCGCAAGAGCAATTAAACGTTTTAGAATCAATTGGTTGCCAAGGAACCATTGTAGGAAAAGCAATTTATGAAGGTCGAATAAAACTGCCAATAATCGCCCAAAAGCAATAAATTATTCACTTGTCACTTTTAACTTTCAACTTGTCACTTTCAACTTTTAACTTTTAACTGTTCACTTAACTTATGCTAACAAAACGAATTATCCCTTGTCTCGATATAAAAAATGGTAGAACCGTTAAGGGTGTAAATTTTCAGAACCTACAGGATGCCGGCGACCCAGTAGAATTAGCTCACCTTTACTCTTCACAGGGCGCCGATGAGCTTACCCTACTCGATATTACAGCTACCCTCGAAGGGCGACAAACCTTTTTACAGGTAGTTACCGAGGTAGCCAAAGCCATTAACATCCCTTTTACTGTTGGTGGTGGCATTAGCTCGGCTAAACAGGTCGAAACGCTTCTCTCGGCAGGCGCCGATAAGGTTTCGATTAACACATCGGCAATAGTAAACCCCAATCTTATTGCTGAATTAGCTCAGCAATTTGGCGCACAATGCGTGGTGGTTGCCATCGATACCCGATTAACCCCAAACGGTTGGGAGGTGGTAAGTTACGCAGGCACAAAGCTTACAGGACTATTGGCGGTTGATTGGGCAAAAGAATGCTACAATTTGGGTGCGGGAGAAATACTGCTTACCTCGTTTACCTCCGATGGCACAAGGCAAGGCTTTGCAATAGATATTACTCGCAGCGTTTCAGAGGCAGTGAATATTCCCGTAATAGCTTCGGGAGGTGCTGGAAATGCCCAACACTTTGTTGATGTTTTAACCACAGGTAAAGCCGATGCCGCCTTGGCGGCAGGGATATTTCACTACGGAATTTTAAACGTAAAAGCCATTAAGGAAGAGTTGCGATTGAATGGTATAAATGTGAGGCTATAAACTATTTACATAGAATAGTTGTTCTCTATTAATGCAAAAGTCAAAAGGATATATCAACGAATCGGAGAAGGCAATAATCCTTTTCGATGGATTTTGCAACCTATGCAATGCCAGTGTACACTTCATTATAAAAAGAGATAAGAAAGATTTATTCCAATTTACAACCTTCCAAAGTGATACAGGGAAGGATATTGCTACGAAGCTGAGAATTGAGAACCTCGTATCAGACACCATAATTCTTTACCAGCGGGGAAAGGTGTACACACAATCAACCGCAGCGCTTACTATTGCCCGCAGGCTAAGCGGACTTTGGCCATTGTTATACTCATTAATTGTAATTCCCCCACCCCTTCGCAATGCCATATACAATGTAATATCAAGGAATAGATATAAATGGTTTGGCCGTAGGGATACCTGTATGCTTCCCACCAAAGAAACGCTTGAAAAATTTGTTTAATCCATAACCACCCTAGGGCACTGCAAATTAAAGGTAAAGGTGGTACTTACCCACGGTGCTCTCAATCCAGATTTTTGCGCCATACTTTTCAATAAACTCTCAGCATAATAGTAAGCCTAACCCTATTTCGGATTCTTAAACAGCTCCCCACATCGGTTAACGGATAATTTTCTCTTTAAGTCGCAGATTAAAAGGGTTAAATCGCATTATACTCAATTGCGAATACATTCGTATAAGTGAATTACCAGCTAGTTCGTAAGTCACATTTTGCGTTATCTGCAACAATTTTATTTGCAAAAATATAGACCAACCCAAGAATATTATAAAAATAATTTAGGAGGCTACGAATAGTTATATTTAAACAAAACCCCTAAAAAAGCAGCACTTAACCGTTGCTTATTACTCATTGAATGTGCCTTACTCCGTTTGTAACTTTATCCATTTAGTAATCTCGTGTAATGCTTCTGGCGAAAATGTTTGCTCAATAATAGAGTATTCTGACGGAGAACCTGTTTCACATTCTTGAAATAGATGGTTCAGATTTGGGAACTCTATTGTGGTAACATTTTTATTTCCACCTTTATTAAGTGCATTTTTAATTGCCGTCAGGTTTTCGGTTGGCGGAACCTGTAAATCTTTTTCCCCATTAACAGCCAAAACTGGGCACTTTACCTTTTCAAGTGTTGTGGCAGGGTCAAACCGTATAAAAAATAGCATCCAAGGGCTTGTAAGTTGATTAATTTGACGCGAAACATATTCCTCTTGTGCCATTGCGTCTGCAATTTCAGCATTGGTATCGTTATTAAGCATTTTGTTTATCAGGCTCGTGAGGTCTGCTTTTAGTGAAGAGCCATCGTTAGACTCAATAACCATTTTAAACAATTCTGTATTTAGGTTTTTGGCCTTCTTAATGTCCGATTCGGAAACATTTGAAGCCCTAGCAATTAGTTCTTGCTGAAGTAACAATAATTTATCGCCCCGAATTCCTGTGCCGGCTAATAGAACGATAAAACTCACATCTTTTGATTTTGAAGCAACCATAGGTGCAATTATGCCCCCTTCACTATGTCCAATTAGGCCAATTTTCTTTTTATTTACCTCTTTCCGTGTTTTTAAATAAGCTATTGCACTCTCAACATCGGTGGCAAAGTCGGCCGATGTTGCAGTACTAAAATCGCCTGTTGATTCTCCAACTCCCCTATCGTCGTATCGTAAAACTCCAATCCCGTTTCGGGTTAAATAATCGGATATTACTAAAAAAGGTTTGTGTCCTAGCAACTCTTCGTTCCTATCTTGCGGGCCACTTCCTGTAATCAGAATTACTACCGGATACTTCCCTTCCTTTTTTGGCAGAGTTAATGTGCCTGCTAGTGATATATTAGCTTTTGTATTTTGAAAAATTACATCCTCCGAGTAGTAAGGATAAGGCTCAATAGGTTCCTGTGGTCGTTTTACTTCCTCTTTTTCAATTTTTTGTCTTGTTAAATTTAGAGGAAAGTTTTGACCAAACTGTGTAAAAACCCCAATCACTTCATCCCCCTTTAGCTCGCCATTATACTCAATACCAATATTTGTAACAGTAAATTTAACATTCGGGTTTTCAAAAGTGATACTTGTTACAGGAATGCCCGTAGCCCCTTGGTCTGGGCTATCTAGAGTTGCAGTATACCCATTATCGGTTTGGGTAACATTCAAAACAAGACGTAACTGAATTCCCTGTATTTTTAGGGCGCCATTCCACTGACCTGTAATATCTTGTGCAAATAAGCTAAACGAAATTAATGCTGCGAGCAGCAAAAATGCAAACCTTTTCATATAGAGAGTTTTTTGTAATAAAAATATGGTCAATTTTGAAACACGTGCAATTTATAAAATATATTGGGTTTTAGGTAAAAATAGTATGGGAATGGGGTGTGCGAACCCGAATTGGTAATACTGAATAAAAAAATTGAAAACTAAAGGCTGGTAAGGTTGAGGCTGAGAGAGGGAAGAGTGAAAAACGAAAAACTAACAGCCAAAAGTGAAAAACTAAAAACTAACAGTGAAAAGTGAAAAGTGAAAAACTAAAAACTAACAGCCAAAAGTAAAAAGTAAATATAAGGTTTGCGTACCCGAGTGAGCATCGCTAATATCAAAGAGATTCACTGCGTCGAACTCGAACTTCGTTCTCGGTTGCTTCGTCGTTCCTCCTCGCAATGACGGGGAAGATGCGAGGGGGAAGGAAAAGCCATCAGTAAAACCACACGAGAGGACTCGTGCGGCAGCGATGGCAATGATCGGGAAAGTGTGTGAATCCGATTGGTTTATGATTACCGCTGAACGTATTTGTGCAAATAGGTGTAAACTGCGGTCAATAAAACAGCGTAAATCTGTAAAATCAGTGTCGTCTGTGTTCAAGCCAATAGCAAACAGCAAAAAACTAAAGGCATAGCTTGAGGTTTTGAGTTTCGGGCAAATAATACACAACAAAAAAACCAAGTATAATTCATTGCACCATCTCCCCCTACCTTATTATAAAGTGATTTAACGCAATATTATAACTATTTAACATTGAAAACTATTTTAACGATTAAAGTTTTCTACCTTTGTGCGCTAGTTATTTAAGTTAAAACTGAAATGGATATACGCGAAAAAATAATTGAGGAAGCTGGTAACCTATTTATGAAAAATGGGATTAGGGTAATTACTATGGACTCTATTGCCCTATCTCTGTGTATTTCAAAAAGAACTATTTACGAAAACTTTAAGGATAAGGAGGACCTAATTCATAATTTTTTAACACTAAATATTAGCACGCATAAAAATGACCTAATTAAAATTGTGAATAGTTCCAACAATGTAATCGAATCGCTGTTTCAATTTGGTAAATACAACCAGGATGCGTTTGCAAAAATGAATCCACTTTTTTTTACCGATTTAAACAAATACTACTCGGGAATGCTTGGGTCCATAAAAAGAAGCGAACAAATTGGAAATGGAGAAATATCATACCTTATATTAAAGCGAGGGGTTAATGAGGGTACCTTTATTAAAACCATTGACATTGATATTGTGAACAAGTTTATACATTTAACAATGGACTATTTTTTTAAATCGGATAGCGAAAACAATTTCCCTCACACAAAGGTATGGGCTTCGGTTTTTCACCCTTATATAAAGGGTATTTGCACTGAAAAAGGACTTGAGCACTTAGATAATTTTTTAAGTACAAGTGAAAACTTTTCATCAGTATAAAGTTTTTAAAAAAAGTAAAGGCAATTTTTCAATTAAGATTTAAGATGAATTGCTCAACAAATAAAAATAATGTCGGAGTTTTTCGTCGACTTTTTCACCAGTTTCGCCGATTAACCATTTACTATAGAAATACAGCAACATACATTTGTACCGTAAACTAAAAATGATGTCATAATAATAACAAAAAGCTATAAATACTGTTACGAAATAAATTCTAGAAGTCAAAAAATTAACTTACAACAATGAAACACAAAATTTTAATCTTCTCCTTGGTATTCTTTATGGCTGTGCAAGGTTTTTCTCAACAAAGTTTTAACCTTACTCTTAAAGATGCACAAGACCAAGCTCTAGAGCACAACAGAACGCTAAAAAATGCTTCGCTAGAAATACAAAAAGCTGAGGCTGCCCGCTGGCAAACGCTAGCCACAATGCTTCCGCAGGCCAATGTTAACCTCGACTATTCAAACTTTATGGGTTACGAAATAAATTTTGGAGGAATGCCTATCCCAATGAACCCATCGGGAAACATAACAGCACAAGTAGCCTTAGCGCTTAGTGGAGCCCAGCTTGTTGGGACGCAGCTAGGTGAAATAGCCACAAAGATGGCCGAAATAAATTTCAAAAAAACAGAGCAAGATATTGTAAATCAGGTTAAAACATTGTACTACTCCATTCTTATTATGGACCAAACGGTTACCCTACTAGATAAAAGTCTTGGTAATATTAGGAAGCTACATGAGTTTACAGAAAACTCTGTTAAAGTTGGTGTTGCCGACCAAACCGATGCCGACCAGCTACTGGTGCAGATAGCAACTATGCAAACCACAATTAGCTCAACCAAGCGCTCGCTAGAAATGCTTTACAACTCACTCCGTCTGCAAATGGGGGCTGAGGCAAGTGCTAATATTGCGCTAACACAAACCATTGAAGATTTGTTAAATATTGAGAGTGCATTACAACTTTTAGAATCTGATTTTATTATCGATAATAACTTTAACTACCAGCTAGTAAAGCAATCTGCCAATTTATCGAAAAAACAAATCGCCCTTAATGCCTGGGCTTACGGTCCAACCATTAGCGCATTTTACCAATATACTAAAAAAACCTACTTTGGCGAGGACGAAGGTTTTAATATGACCCCTCCTAACCTGATTGGTGCATCTATTGTTATCCCAATATTTTCAAGTGGAGTTAGATATGCTAAGGTACGCGAAGCAAAAATTACGCACGAAACGCAGCTAAATACATTGGCCGATACAAAAGAAGGGCTTGCAATTCAGCATAGCCAGCTTCGCTACAATCTAACGTCGGCTTTCGAAAGCTACGAAACCCAAAAGAAAAACATTGAGGTAAACCAGCGAATACTCGAAAACATTTCGAAGAAGTATGAGCAGGGTATGGCATCAAGCCTTGATGTTACTACAACAGGAACAAACCTTATTACGGCTCAAAATAGCTACGTACAGGCACTAATGGAAGTTGTTACCGCTCAAATTGCCTTAGAAAAATTACTTAATACAGATAATCAATAATACACAAGTTAATACATCAAAAAGATGAACAAACTATTTAAAGCATTCATTATTGGCAGCATGGTTCTCACCGTTATAAGCTGCGGTAAAAAGTCCGAACAGCAGGCTGAGGTTGAAAAAGTTGAAAAGGTTAAAGTTACCACACTTAACAAAACAACAATTGCCCGTCACATTGAGATATCAACCACATTGCAAGGCTACGAAACCATGAATATTGCCCCTGCAGTAACTGGCCGAATTGAGCGAATTTACCACGATGTAGGGTCGCAAGTAAAAGCAGGCGATATGTTGGTACGCATGGACCAAACCCAACTAAACACTACAAAACTTACTTTCGCCAACCTAGAGGTTGAATTCGAACGCGTAAAGTCACTTTACGAGTCGGGAAGCATACCTAAGCAAACTTACGACCAAACTAAGTTGGGTTACGAGCAAACCAAAGAGAATTTAGATTTTCTGACTGAGAACACCTTTGTTAAGGCTCGCATACCCGGCGTTATTGCCGCAAAAAACTATGAAGATGGGGAGTTATATGCCGGAGCCCCTATTCTTGTTCTTACCCAAATTCATTTACTTAAAGCGCTTGTAAACATTCCAGAATCGTACTTCCCATTGGTTAAAAAAGGTATGAATTTAAAATTATACTCCGACATCTACCCAAACCAAGCATTTGAAGCCACAATTGAAACTATTTACCCTACAATAGATGCTACTTCGCACACTTTTCAGGCTAAGTTAAAAATTCAAAATGCCAAGGAATTACTCAGACCGGGTATGTTTATGCGTACATCCCTTGAGTTAGGTGAAATTGAAGCATTTATTGCTCCATACCAAGCTGTACTTAAGTTAATAGGCTCAAATAACCGATACGTATTTCTTAATGATAATGGAGTAGCAAAACGTGTAGAGGTTACCATGGGTCAACGTTTCGATAATTTGATTGAAATAAAGGCCAACGGAATTAAAGAGGGAGATGAGATTGTAACAGTTGGACAAGGAAAACTTGTTGATGGCGTCAAACTCGAGATTATAAAGTAAACCAAATTGCAATGAAATCTTTAGTATTTCCAATTGCGAGATGAAAAAAATAGTTTAAATATCCGAAAATGAGTATTTACAAAACAGCTATAGAGAAACCCGTTACCACCCTACTAATTTTTATAGGCGTAGTAATTATAGGTCTGTTCTCACTATTGAGACTACCTATTGACCTATTTCCAGAAATAGAACCTCCCTTTATATCGGTTATGACCGCCTACCCTGGCGCAAGTGCCAACGAGATAGAGACGAACATAACCCGCCTACTCGAAAATAGGCTAAATGCCGTTGATGGGTTAAAAGAGATAAACTCATCATCAAAGGACAATATGTCCATGGTTTTCCTCGAGCTTGAATGGGGAACAAATCTTGATGAGGTTATAAATGATGTGCGCTCATATCTAGATATGGTTAAGGATCAATTGCCAAGTGGGGCTTCAAATCCTTTTATTTTTAAGTTTAGCTCTAGCGCAATGCCCATTATTCAGTTTTCAGTTACAGCAAACGAAAGCTATTCCGGACTTGATAAAATACTGAATGAAGCGGTTATTCCTCAGCTTAACCGTGTTGATGGAATTGGAAACATATCAATTTCGGGTGCACCAGAACGCTTTATTTATGTCGATTTAAATCAGGAAAAACTTGATGCCTACAACCTACCCCTTGAAGTTGTTGGGGCTGCAGTTAGCAATAACAACCTAAACCTGTCATCGGGTACTGTGAAAATGAAAAACGAGCAGTATCAGCTACAGGTTAGGACTGAATTTATTGAGAGTTCGGAGATTGAAAATTTGGTTGTAACATCTACACCCGATGGCAAAACCGTTTACGTGCGAGATATTGCTCAGGTAAGGGATACTATTAAGGACTTATCACTTGACGAGAAAATAAACGGACAGGATGGTGTACGAATCATAATTTCTAAACAGTCGGGTGCCAATACCGTACAAATTTGTGAGGACGTAAGAAAAGAGATGGAAAAAGTAAAAAAAATACTTCCTTCCGACCTTGAAGTTGATGTAGTTTACGACTCTTCACTTGATATTAAGGACTCTATTAACAGCCTTCAACAGTCGATAATGTACGCACTTATTTTTGTAGTTCTAGTCGTACTATTCTTTTTAGGTAAATGGCGTGCCACGCTAATTATTGCCATAACCATTCCCATTGCACTGGTTGTTTCGTTTGTTTACTTGGCCTTTGTGGGTAGTTCGCTTAACATCATTTCGCTCAGTTCTCTCACCGTTGCCATTGGTATGGTGGTTGACGATGCCATTGTGGTGCTCGAAAATATTACACGGCACATTGAGCGAGGGTCGAGCCCACGCGAAGCGGCAAAATACGCAACAAACGAGGTTTGGGTTTCGGTAATAGCCACTACCCTAGTAATTATAGCGGTATTTGTTCCGCTAACAATGCTTACCGGAATGGCTGGAGTTATGTTTAAGGAGCTTGGCTGGATTGTTACCATCGTTGTAGCTACATCAACCATTGTTGCCATATCATTAACACCCATGCTGGCATCAAAGCTGCTAAAATCTAAGAAAGTTAAAGTTGACGAAAACGGCAAAATCATTCAGACCGAATCAAAGGTGAGCTGGTATGAGAAATATGCCATAACACTTATGGACAATCTGGATAACTGGTATGCCAAAGCGCTTAGGTATTGCTTGAGGCACAAAACAGTTACCATCATCTCAGTGATTCTCATTTTTGCTGCATCGCTTCTTCCTTTGGGTTTGGGAATGATAGGAACCGACTTTATGCAGGAAACCGACGGTGGTCGCCTTAACGTTAACATAAAGCTAAACCGAGGCACTCGCATTGAAGAAACGCTTAAGACAGCCCGTGAGCTTGAAACGCGCTTCATGGCGCTAGTCCCAGAAATACGCGTTTTATCAACCACCGCTGGATCAACGGACGAGGCTGGCGTATCGGCACTCTTTACCTCAACAACAAACAACACCATCAGCATGAACGTTATTTGTTCCAAAAAAGCTGAGCGTGAACGTTCAATATTCGAAATTGCCGAGGTACTCCGGAAAGAGATGGAACTGTACCCCGAAATTATCGACTACCAAGCCCAGGTTTCGGGTATGGGTATGGGTGGAAACTCTACTGTTGATGTGGAAATTTATGGTTACGACTTTGATGTAACTAACGTTCTTGCCGAAAACATTAGACAAACTATTAAGGACAATGTGAAAAGTGCCCGCGACATAACCATTAACCGAGAAGAAGAGCGCGCCGAACTTAAAATTGTATTCGATAAAGAAAAACTTGCAATGCATGGCCTTAACTCTGCAACCGCAGCTATGTATGTTCGCAACAGGGTATCTGGTATGCCTACCGGATACCTAAAAGAAGATGGGGACGAGTATGATATTGTTGTTAGAATGGAAGAAAAAAACCGTAACTCCATTACAGCTATTGAGGATCTAACCATTCCTACGCCCAGAGGCAGCAAAATAAAACTTCGTGAAATTGCTTCTGTTGAGGAGTACTGGTCACTACCAAACATTATGCGAAAAAGTAGGCAACGTATAGTTTCTGTTCAGGTTAGTCCGTACCAAACATCGCTTGGCGAATTGGCCGCTGAAATTGAAAAAGCAATTCAGGGTGTTGGTGTTCCTCAGGGTGCAACCATTAGGCTTGCAGGGAACTACGAAGAGCAACAGGAAACTTTTGCCGATATGGGACTGCTAATGCTACTTATCGTAATGTTAGTTTACATTGTTATGGCATCACAGTTCGAGTCGTTCACGAAACCGTTTATCATAATGATGTCTGTTCCGTTCGCCATTACTGGTGTTATTCTTGCCCTTCTGGTCACAGGAACAACCTTCGATATGATTGGTGCACTAGGTGCCATTATGCTGGTTGGAATTGTGGTTAAAAACGGTATCGTACTGGTTGACTACATTAACCTAATGCGCGACCGCGGACACGAACTTTATGAGGCCATTGCTCTTGCTGGTGCATCGCGTTTACGACCAGTGCTAATGACAGCGTTTACCACAATTCTGGGTATGCTGCCAATGGCTCTTAGTCAAGGTGAAGGTTCCGAGATGTGGCGACCAATGGGTATTGTTGTAATTGGTGGACTTTTAGTTTCAACCGTAATTACGCTTATTGTTATCCCTGTACTTTACGGTATTATATCGCGCCACGGAGAGCGTGATAAAGAGGAGAAAATTCGTAAAGAGTTTGTTTTTATGCAACTTGCAAACAATAATAACAACAACGATAACAAATAGCAAACAGGGATTCGCTATGAAACATCCATAAAAACAGGGTCAACACACAAGAAAACGGACTACTCCATGGATGTTTTATCAGTTTTTTTTGAAAATAAATAAATAGATATATGAAAGCAGTATTTATAGTTTTTAACCAGTCCAATACCGAGCGCGTTGAGTATATGCTTGAACAATTGGCCATTAGTGGGTTTACTTTCTTTGAGCAGGTTCAGGGACAAGGAACTAAAACCGGCGAGCCTCGCCGTGGAACCCACACTTGGCCCGAAATGAACTCCGCTATTATCACAGTAGTTGAAGAAGACAAGGTCGATATCATCTTAAAAACAGTGCATAAACTTGACTTGCGTAATAAGGAAATTGGCGTGAGAGCCTTTGTATGGAATATTGAGCAGTCCATGTAAATATTTTACAATACAATAACTTAAGAAAGCCGTGTTTGAAATATCAAGCACGGCTTTCTTATATAAAACAGGTTAAGTAGCAACTACCTTTCCCTGAGCAATAGCCCTATTAAGCCGTTTAATCTCTCTCGAAAGAAAGAAGTACGAAATTACACCTGCAATAATATCGGAAATTGGTGCCGAAACCCAAACGCCGGTTATTCCCCAAAAAGTTGGGAAAATCAATAGAATTGGTATTAAAACAATTACCTGCCGAAGCAATGAAATGAAAGCCGATATTAAAGCCTTTCCAGTTGATTGAAAGAAATTTCCGGCAATTATCTGAAATCCAACTATCGGCAATGCCATCATATAAATACGCAACCCTCTCTTGCCAATTCTAAGTAGTTCAGCATCCGAAGAGTTAAAAATCTTTATAAAAAAACCTGGAAATAGTTCCATTACCAGAAATCCACCAATGGAAATTATTATAGCGGCTTTTAAACTAAGAAACAGAGTTTGTTTTACCCGAACAAAATTGCCCGCTCCGTAATTAAAACCATATATGGGCTGCGATGCCATATTAATGGCAATTATGGTCATTACAACTAGCATTGCTATGCTATTTATAATGCCCATTGCGCCCACAGCCAAATCGCCACCGTACTTAATTAACTGTACATTAAATAATCCATGAACAAAACTTGCTGCAAACTGCATTGAGAACGGTGAAAAGCCAATTGTAATAATTGATAGAACAACCCCCCACTTAATTGAAAAATATTTGGCCTTTAACTTTACAATAGAATTTGTTGATAAAAAATGCCGAATTACCCATATACAAAGTATAAACTGTGAAATGATAGTTGCAATAGCAGCCCCTTTAACGCCCATACCAAGAGCGAAAATGAAAATTGGGTCAAGTGCAATATTTATCCCTGCACTAATGAGCATTGAGTGCATGGCAATTTTAGCATTTCCCTCGGAACGAATTAAATTGTTTAAAGAAAAACCTATCATATTGAATGGCACACCCAGTAGAATAATGTTTAGATACTGGTTAGCATAATCAATGGTATCGGGGCCTGCGCCGAACATTCTTAGCATTGGGTCTTTAATCAAAAACCCTACTCCCGACATTACTACAGATACAATTATGAGCAGAATAAAAGCATTACCCAAAACGCGCTCAGCTAAATTGTACTGTTTCTTTCCCAAATGAATAGATATGCGAACCCCTGCCCCAATGCCAATAAGCATCCCAAAGGCCATCATAATAACCATAATGGGAAAAACCACACTAAGTCCTGTTAATGCAAGGGCTCCAACGCCTTGTCCAACAAAAATACGGTCAACTATATTATAAAGCGAATTTGCCACCACACCAGTAAAGGCAGGTAAAAAGAACTTCCAAAGCACCTTTCGTATGGGTGCATCGGCAAGTAGCATTATATTGTTGTTTTGTAGTTCCAATTGCGCAAAATTTTTAACGCACAAAGGTATAAATAATGATGCTTAGGAAAGAATTTAATATAATGATATGGAACAAGATAATTCAAAAATCATATCATAATATCAAAAAAAGGGAAGCCCTTAAGAGTTTCCCTTTTTTATAAGTTTAAAAGAATGACTATGAAACGTCGTTTAGTTAACAAAATATATCCTACTATTCAATTACAACCATCTCCTTCGACCATCCTTCGACTTCGCTCAGGATGACGTCTAGGATAACGGTCAGGCTGAGCACGGTAAGTATTACAGTCAGGCTGAGTGGTAAGCATTAAGGCCAAGCTGAGCGGTAAGTATTACTGTCAGGCTGAGTGGAAAGTATTACTGTCAGGCTGAGCGGTAAGCATTAAGGCCAAGCTGAGCGGTAAGTATTACTGTCAGGCTGAGCGGAGTCGAAGCCGGCAGCCTTAACTAAACAACATTGAGACAATACTTACTTAAATTTTTCTTGGTCACAAATCTCAACTTCAACGGTAGATTTGTTAGCCATATTATCAGAAATTGGACAACGATGCTCAATCTCTTCAAGGTACGCTTCCTTATCCTCCTCTTTCATAACAGCATCAATCTTAACACATGTACGAACTGCTGTAAAACCAGCTCTACCTTCCTTGGTTTGCCCCATTAGGAAATCCTTGTTGATGTCACCTTCAACAATCACCTCAACTCCTCTTAGGTCAATTTTGCGTTGCATAGCAATAATACGCGCCAAAGCAGAAATACAGCCAGCAAGTGATGTCAAATAAACCTCAAGGGGATTTGGTCCCTCATCTGTACCACCCGAAGCTTTTGGTTGGTCAATTATAAATGGATGAGAGCATTGTATTTCGGTTCTGAAGCCAGCACCCATTTTTGAACTTACTTTAACTGTTGAAATCATAATTAGTATTTTTAGTTTTGTTGTTTCATTCATTGAATGTAACAGATAACAATAAGTTTTGTTTACTCAAATTACTCGAAAAAATACGTAATCTTACCTTTACATAATTTAATATAGTTTAGTTTTATTTTGTTTTACTTCGTGAGTAAAAATATTTTTTAGTAATTTGTGAGAAATATAAAACAACAGCCAACCAACCTAAAATAAGCAATGGAGCGTATTAGCATTAAACTCGATAATCTGGGGGAAATCTTCCCAGACGATTGGACGCAAGAACAAGTATCAAAAGGTAAAACAACCTTTTTAAAACGCTTATCAGAACTTTCTCATAAGCATTACAGCGGAAAAATACAGGTGGTTCCAAAGGTGCCTGTGCCTGGTTTCAACTGGTTTAATGTTTGGTACACGCCAGGCGTTTCAAAGGTATCAACTAATATCCGCGATAATAACGACACCTCATTCGATCTATCGAACCGTGGCAACCTAGTTGCAGTTGTAAGCGATTCGACCCGCGTTTTGGGCGATGGCGACTGTACCCCACCGGGCGGCCTCGGTGTTATGGAAGGCAAAGCATTTTTAATGAAATACTTAGGAGGAATTGATGCTGTTGCTCTGTGTATCGACAGCAAGGGAAAGGATGGAAAGAACGACCCCGAGAAGATTATCGATTTCGTAAAAATGTGCCAGCATAGCTTTGGTGCGATTAACCTCGAAGATATTTCACAACCCAACTGCTTTAGGGTTCTCGATGCTTTGCGTGAAGAATGTGATATACCCGTATGGCACGACGATGCCCAAGGAACGGCCTGCGTTACGCTAGCCGGACTGCTTAACGCCCTTAAGTTGGCAGGAAAACAGCTGAGCGATGCCAAAATTGTATTTTTTGGTGCAGGAGCATCAAATACAACCATTGCCCGCCTAATAATTGCCGATGGTGGTAATCCTTCTAAAATGATTATGTTCGACAGTAAAGGCTCTTTAAACGCAAGCAGAAACGACATTAAGGCCGATTCGCGTTTCTACCGAAAATGGGAGATTTGCGAGAACACCAACCCAACTAACATACAAACCATTGAGGAGGCTATGAGGGGTGCCGATGTACTTATATCGCTGTCTACACCTGGCCCAGATACCATTAAAAAGGAATGGGTTAGCCTAATGGCCAGCAAATCCATTGTGTTTGTATGCGCCAATCCTGTTCCCGAAATTTACCCATACGCTGCCAAGGAAGCTGGAGCATTTATTGTTGCAACCGGCCGAGGCGATTTCCCAAATCAGGTAAATAACTCTCTCGGTTTTCCTGGCATACTCAAGGGTGCGCTAATTGTTCGTGCTCAAAAAATTACCGATGCCATGGCCATAACCGCAGCCCATTCACTGGCTAACTTTGCCCAAAAGCGAGGGATAACCCCCGATAATATAACCCCTACTATGGACGAGCCCGATGTTTTCCCCATTGAAGCAGCCGATGTAGCTATGCAGGCAATAAAAGATGGGGTTGCCCGTAGGCAGGTTACTTGGGACCAAGCATACCAAATGGCCAAACAAGATATTGATTACTCCCGTTCGCTAACAAACAGCCTCTGTACCAACGGTTTTATTGCTAACCCTCCTCAGGAAATGCTTCAGGAAGCATTAAATTTTACCATTGGTGAGGTTATGGAGTAAATGCTGATATTGAAAACGCTTTAAATTTCTTTTGACGGAGATACTAACGATTGGCGATGGAGAAGTATGATAAAGTATTATAATCTTAAAGGGTTTCACCTTAGAGCAAATAATCTCTTTAAAAATAAAATTACAAACGAGTTTTAAGTTTACGGTATTCCACATTATGCGCTAATTAATAGTTCTGGGGATATTTTGATAAAAAAATTCACAAATTTAACAACGCAACGATAACCCAAAAACACAATCGAAATGAACGATATTATTTGTCCAAATTGCAAGAAGGTTTTTAAGGTCGATGAGGCAGGGTTTGCCAGTATTCTTAAGCAAGTTCGGGATCATCAATTCGAAGAGGAATTGCAAAATCGGTTGGGCCTTGCAGAAAAAGAGAAGGAGAATGCCGTAAAGCTTGTGGAAGCTAACCTTAAGAGTTCTTTTCAGGAAAATCTTGCAAAAAAAGAGACAGAAATAGCCACACTGAAAGCCAAAAATGAACTTGAACTCTCCGACAAGTTAGCACAGAAAGAGGCTCAACTTGCTGAACTAAAATCGAAACTTGAAAAGGCCGAGATTGACAAAAAACTCACCGTAACCGAAGCAGTTAATAAGATAGAGAGAGAGCGTGACGCTCTGGTTAATGATCTAAAAAATAAAGAGACAGAAAAACAGCTACTCGAAAAGTCTTTAAATGAGAAATTTACCGCGGACCTTAAAACAAAAGAGGATATAATAAAGATGAAAGACGAAGAGATTGCTCTTCGGAAAGATATGAAAATTAAGCTCTCCACAAAAATGGTTGGCGAAACACTTGAGCAACATTGCGAAACCGAATTTAACAAGCTTCGAGCAACGGCTTTTCAACGAGCCTACTTCGAAAAAGACAACGATTCAAGGTATGGAAGCAAAGGCGATTATATCTATAGGGAGGAAGACGAGGAAGGCAATGAAATCATTTCAATTATGTTCGAAATGAAGAACGAGAGCGACCAGACAGCTACAAAAAAAAGGAATGAAGATTTTTTTAAAGAGTTGGACAAGGACCGTACAGAAAAAAAATGCGAATA
>Ga0265295_1004721_pt1 | contig 18090 bp, 13 predicted proteins | sample Munlansysbiofilm_FD_192503 | JGI IMG/M metagenome (GOLD analysis project Ga0265295, IMG submission 192503) | Leachate microbial communities from a municipal landfill in Southern Ontario, Canada - Methane capture system biofilm | ecosystem: Engineered > Solid waste > Landfill > Unclassified ...
TGCCGTAAGTCTTTCTTTATTATTCTAATTTTTTGGGTTTTTAAATTTGTGACAGCTTGTGTTGTTTTTGTTTTTTATTGTTTTTTATTTCTGTGTATTTTATTTGGTTTTATTTTTTATTGTTTTTCATTTTGTAAGCGGAATTACATTTAATTTTGCTTTAATTTCCCCGCACGGAACAATAAATGTGTCACCTCCGTATCCTCTTCCACCGTGTATGATTCCCACCAATATCGCTTTATTGTCATATATTGTATAAACAGGTCCTCCGCTATCTCCATAATATGCGAATTGTCCATTCGTATTTTCTACAATTCCCAATTTATCAAATACATATGTTGTATTTTCAATTAATACTGAGACATTGTTTTGGTAACCTGTTATTTTTCCTATTTTGTGGCATGTCGTTGGTCCGGATTTATACACTTCGCTGTTGACGCTGATGGTGTTATAATATCCGCCGATATCTATTAAATCACCTGAAGTATTGGAAGAATTAGAATAAAATATTTTTGCGGAATTTGGATTATTTACTTTATCGGATTTGATAAAAGCAGCATCTACTTTTGGGTGAGTTACGCTTGTTGATCCCACATAATTATTATCTCCAAAAAATTTATAGGACGGTTGGTATACTTTTTTTGTTGTAAAATTCACAACATGTCCTGCGGTTACAAATCCACAGGATGTGTTATCTGTGGTTCTTGCAGGGTATCCGACCGCGCCGGTGCCGGGTTCCAACCAATTGAGAGGCCAATATATCGCCTTTAATACCGATGTCAGCGATATCCCTCCGACAAGGGGTCTGTTTACACTTTGATAAGTGTATGGTTTTATTATCGGTGAACTTTTAAAAACAAGAGGAACTTCTGTTACATTATTTTCAATGGCGTATTTTTCAAAAATAGTTACAATTTCTTCGATATTATTTTTTTCGAATTGATTTATTCTTTTTTCTTCAATAGAAATTAGAATGTACCCCTCCGACACAGGGCCATATCCAGTTATGTATCCGCCTCTTTCCCACAAATATTTATTAAGGGCTTCATTCTCGGCGATTGAATCTGAAATACGGCTTATTGTACACCACCATTCATAATACTCTTCTCCTCCTTTTATTTCCGGGATAACGCCATGAATTGAACAAATATTTTTATCCTCTTTCAATTTATCCATTATTTCTGAATTTATCGATTTGCTGTTTTTTATCATTTCTTTGATTTGCTCTTCTTCCGTGAAAAGATCTTCATCATTCTCTTCTCCGAATGCCGAATTTAAAAATACGAATAGGAGAGATACTATAAACAAGAGTGATATTATTTTTCGATACATTTGTTTCATTTATACACCTTCTATTTTGTCAGTGAATTTTTTAATTAACAATTGAATTTTTCTCTCTCTTTATTAATTTTTTTATATTCTTTTTATTTCTATCATTTCTAATATATTTTTAGAAAAAACATTATTTTATTCCTTTTGTGACGGATACTCTAAACATTCTCTGTCTCTATACTCTTATTGAAATTTATTTTTACAGTATTTTGAAAACCCTTCATATGATCGCTCATTTTCGATTTTTTTGTGAGCGGCAGCGAGCAAAAAATTAGAAATTTGTGGATTGACGCCCCTTAAAATGAAATAATTAATAATCCATTTTTCTTTTTAAAGTTCAATTTGCGGACGAACTTCAAAAAATCAATAAAATACATTTTTTAATTTCGTTTTCGTTTTTGAAAAATAAGAACGTATTTTCGTTGTTTGGCGCGGCGTGTTTTTGTTGAAATGGGCGGTTTATTTTTCGTTTGCCGTTTACCGGCGTTTTTTGATTGTCACCCGTCGCCCCGCCCGCGCGCGAGTCGTATAAATAAAATAAATAAAAAGGGAACCGTTTTTAAAAAAGAAATAAAAAAAGAAAATGTTTCTAAAAACAATGAAAAAGAAATCGTAAAAAAACTTTTAACCGAATCTTTTCTTTTACCTTGAATCCGAATTCTTCTTTTTGGATAGCGCGCTTGCAACCATGATCGCTTTTGTGTAATGCCCGGCTGATCGGGATGTGTCGACGAAAATATGATTGTCCATTAAAATCGGCGCGCCTAAACCGTCGCCGCCGCCCAAAAATGTCAAAGCGCGAAAAATCAAATTGCCGGCGATTCCGTTGGGCGCGATGATGTAATTGGAATGTAAAAATGCCTCTTCCAAATCCAAACCGTAATCGACGATGGGAAGTTTTTTTTCATCCGTGATGATTCGAACGATTTCGGCGGCTTCCTTTTGTCCGATTTCATCCGGCGTTGAAATCAAACCGACATGAGGCAAAACGCCCAACCTTTTTAACAAATGCGTGCCGAGACAAATAAATTCGATTTTATCTTCGATGGTCGTTCCTTCGTCAATACCGACCGGCGCGAAAAAATAAGGATTCCCGTCCGCCGTCAGCAATATCGAAATTCGGTGAATCTTATCAATGTGACACGCCCTTTTCAAATGGGACAAAGATTCGGAAGCGTTTGCCGTTCCGCGAATGGCGGCGTCCACGTCTCCGGACATCAACAAGGAAATCAATTCTTCTTCCGGCGTTTTTGTGTCAACGATTTGAAACGGCAAAACATTCAAACCGTTTTTATAACCGGCCGCCGCTTCTTCAATCGCTTTTTTATCCCCCACCAAAATCACGTCGGCGTAATTTCGCTCCACCGCTTTGACGACACGCTTAATCGTTTCCGGATCCGGATCTCGAACGCCCATGGCAACGGTCGCGTGTTTTAAAACCGCCGCTTTTTCAATTAAGCCGATTAATTTTCCCATCTCTTCCTTTTCATACATCCGGCCCGCTTCATTCATTTTTACGCCTCGTTTGATAAAAAATCATTCATTCATATCCGCTTTTTTCTGCTCTTCTTTTAATAAAGCGGCTCTAATCGCATTTCTCATGACGGCGGTGTCCGGTTTTTTTCCGGTCCAAATTTCAAACGCCAAAGCGCCCTGTAAAACAAGCATCATCTCTCCGTTCAACGTTTCGGCCCCGGCCGCCTTCGCTTGTTTTAAAAACTTTGTAACGCTCGGATTGTAAACAATATCAAAAACAACTTTATTCTCCAAAAAAAGACTTGACTTTACCTCTTTTTCAAAATCAAAACCCGGCAGACCGTCAAAAAATGAAACACCCTCGTATTTTCCCATTCCGAGTTCGGTTGTCTGAATAATAATATCGGCATCGCTTAAATACGCCAAACCTTTTTCAAACCCGTCTCCTTCCACATCTTCATTTCCCGTTTTTTCAATAATTTCTCGCGCCAAATGTTTCGCTTTTTCCGGCGTTCGATTGATAATTTTTATCGGATTTTTACGCTCCCCGAAAAACAATGAAATCGATTTGGAAGCGCCGCCCGCGCCGATGATCACTATCTTTTTCCCGTCCGTTGAAAAGCCCGCTTCTAAAAGCGCCCCGTGCGCGCCCGCCGCATCCGTATTGTATCCGTAAATCTTCCCGCCTTTAAAATGAAGCGTGTTGACGGCGCCGGCTTTCTTTGAAAAATCGTCGGCTTCAATCCATCCCTCAAATTCCGGCTCAAAGATTTTTTCTTTCAGCGGAATCGTCAAATTCAGCCCGCAAAAATTTTCCGCCTGCGCTTTTAAAATCTCCTCTTTCAAATCGCTCGGCTCAACCGCGTACGCTTTATATTCGCAATCGTTCATCCCGAGCGCAAAAAAGGCGGCCGAGTGCATCACCGGCGACAACGAATGACTGACAGGATAGCCGAAAACGCCGAACAGTTTTTTCAATTTTTTTCACCGTTCTTTATCCCGAATAAACGAAATCCCCTTTTGATTTGAGCAACGGACAATTGCCCGGGCGCGGCCGCTTCATCGATGTAGCCGTAAGTTAAAGAGGAACCGAAAAACGGCGCCAATATGCGCGTTTGTTTTCCGAAATCTCCCATCGCAATCAAGCAAATATCGGGCATCTTGTTTTCAAGGGCGACTCTGTAAACTTTTAACAAATCCTCTTTGCCGTCGGGCATAAACGCCACTTTGGCGATGTCGGCGCTTCTCTCAAATGATTTTTTCAAAATCCTTTTGAGTTTCTTTGAAGACGGCACGTCCTTTTTATCAAAGAAATGAGACGAGATGATGATTTTCGTTCCGGATTTTTTGGCGATGTTTCGGCACTCGTAAATTTTTTTCTTGGAGCTTTCTCTTTCAATATCAATATAGTCCACGTTTTCAATCACCGTTTTAATCAATTCAAAACGAGCGTTTTCATCCCCCTCAAACACACCGCCCTCCGCTTTTGAGCGCAATGTCCCGATAATCGGGAGACCGGCGGGCTTGGCGTCTTTAATCCATTTTTTGAACTGAAGGGAAAGTTTCGGACTTTTAAAATCTCCTTTTAAGTATTTTTCAAATTCAGGCGTATTTTTCATCAACAAATCCAAACGAAGCTCTAAAATATCCGCGCCGTCTCTTTTGCCGGACAAAGCGCTCTCCTTGACATCTTTCGTAATTGTTCCGACAATGGCGGGACGACTAAACTTTTTCATTTTCCTTCCTCTTTTACATCTTATGTTTCTTTTGTTTCCTTTCTCTTCCTTAATTTCCAATAATTTTTTCTTTTCCACTCTTAATTTTCAATAATTTTTTCCGTCACCTTCATTCCGAAGTGACGCCCGGCTTCTTCACTCTTTACCAACACCTCGTCCCCGACTTTTATTTGCGTCACGGACAAACTTTTTCCGTCCGGCTTGACAAGTTTGACGGTTTCCGCGTTTTGAAGAATCACTTTCAATGTTTTTCCTTTTGCTTCCGCTTCTAAGAGCACCATCGGCCGCGATTCTATCTTCACGCGCCCGACAATTCCGGGCCGCGTTTTTCCGTCCGCGCCGACAATCGTCACATCGTCTCCGGCCTTCAACTCCGAAAGATAGCGCGTCATTTCATCTATTTTTAAATAAGAATAAACGGCCCCGGCATTGATGCGAAACGGCCTTGAAGCGACATACGGGCTCTCGTCCACTTCCGAATGAATTAAAAACAAGCCGGCCGACTGAGAGCCGACCAACATCCCTTCTCCGGGCTCCATTAAATTACAGGTGTCCACACAAACCCGGTCTCCCATTCCGAGCTGCTTGACAACTGTAATTTTTGCGGGAACAAGATCTTCCGCATGTCTTCCGCTCATCTTAACGACGCCGGCCATTTCTTTAATTTCACTCATATCCGCGCTGTCAATTAAAACGCCGTCCACGCCCCTTTCCAGAATTTGAAGAGAGGTTTGGGTTTCCTCAACCGTTTTCACATTGGCGATAATCTCAACGTCATACTTTTCAAGAGCCGCAATCAAATTCTCAAGCGGAATAATACGCCAATCCCCGGCGGAAATGATTAAATAATCCGCTGTTTTGCCGACGGTTGCCGCGAACAATTCCGTTTTTTTGTTTTGGATATCGACATAAGCCGCAACGGTTCTTCCGGCCGATTTCATCTTTTTGATCTCTTTTAATTCAGCCGTATCCTCGTTTTCATTTTCTTCTTCAAAGAGCGCCGGTATTTCCCAAACCAAAATATCCGCATCCATCGCTTCTTCTTTTCCGACAAAACAAGCCGTTTTAATTTTTCCGAGTTTTTTAATTTCGGAAAGGTCAAACGCATCGGCCAATACAAAATCCGCACCGGCTTCCATCGCCGAAGTGATTTGATTTCTTTTCTGCTCCCATGAGCCGTCAACCGCTTTAATCCATACGTTTTTCATATTTTCTCCTCTTTTTATTCGCTATATATCTTTACCTTTCTCTTTTTTATTTTTCCTTTTAATCCTGCCTTTTTTACTTCTTACTCTTATCTTTTTTTTCTTTTTATTTTTTATCTTTTTCCTTTCTTTTTTATCTTTTTTCCTTTTATTTTTATTTCCCACTTTTTTTGTTTTATTCGACTGTTATTTTCATTTGTCGTTTTTGTCTTGTTCTTTTCGCGCTCGCTTTTGGCTGTTTTTTAATTCCGGAGCTTTGCCGCTGTTTGAATATCTTGAATTATTCGGTTTTGACGCGGGTGATTTTTGTGATTTTGAAGCCGGAGATTTCGATTCGTTTTTCTTTTCGGATTGACCGATTCCGAGCCGTTCGAACAGACTTCTTGAATCCGTTTCTGTTTGAACCGATTTTCTCCTCGGATTTTTCTCTTCCTCTTCCTTTATTTCTTTATAATACATCAACGCGGAAACGGCGCCGACAAAAATGATTAAAAACCCGCCGCCGATTAAAATCAACATCCACGGGATTTCGATTTTTGGTTTTTCATCGACCGTAAATGAAAAAGTTTGATTTGTTAATTCAAACGTGTTTTCTCCTGCGGTTTTTAATTTTATTGAAAACGAGACGTTCTTTTTCTCCCCCGGACTTAACGTGATTTTTTTCGTTATTTCCTCATCCCCGATTTTGATAATAACTTCCTGCGTGTCTTTTTCTTTTCCGACATTCTCCACGGTCACGGTTATTTTTGTCTTTTTCCCGACCAAATTCTCCTCGGGGATATTCAAATCCGTTACGGCAAAATAAGGACCGTATTCTAAAACGCGCATCTCTCGCGTTCCCGTCATATAACCCGTTTTATTTGCCGTCACTTTATAAACGCCCGCCGCGGAATCGGCCGTCACGTTGATCATACCGTTATCGTTTGTCGTTCCGATATGCACTTCGTTTTTGTAAACGCTCGCGCCGGTCACATCTTCATTATCGGAATCTTTGACGTGGATTTCAAAAGCATCTTTTGCGAATATGTAATCCGGAAACAGAATTTGGAGCTCATCCCCGCTGCCGCCATCCGGCGTTGATTGTTTTAATGTCGCGGTGTCATATCCGCTTTTTTTCGCTTCAAATTCATACTCGCCCGCGCTTCCCAACGTATAGGATATCGTGCCGGAGGCGTTTGTCGTGCCGATTAAATTTCCGTTCACTTTGACCTCTGCGTCCGCCAAATCTTTCCAGCTGCCGCTGTCATTGTAAACCACTTTTATCGTAATTTGTTCGTTCGGATAAATCGTCTCGGCCACTTCAATTCGAATATTCGATGAAGTGTCGGTTGTTGCTGTTGATTTACTGTACGGGAAAAATATTAAATCATCCGAATCGGCCACATGGAAGAATAAATTATCCATCAGCGACACATTCGTTCCCTTAGCAAGCGAAACGGAATCCGTGTTGATAAAAACAAGCGTGTTGCTTCCGGTGTACTCCACTTTCATGTTTCCGATTGATTTTCCGGCGCCGACATTTACGGCGGTTGAGGAGATTTGAAACACGGCGGAAATATCCACAAACGCGTCGTTTCCTTCAAAAACGTTTGAAACGCGAACGGCAATAATCGGAACGACTTCGCCGCCGACTTCGGATTCATAAATAAAATTATCTCCGGAAGAAACTTTTTCTTCTTTGACGGTGTTTCCGTTTTTCTTTAAAATTAAACCGGCTTTTGTACCGTTATCCGTAATATTGTTTATTTGAAGCACGTATCCTTCTTCTAAAGTGATTTCCGTTCCTTTTTTATATTGGTTTTTGGTTCCGTTGTCAATGAGAATTTTTGAAATATTTTTTTCCTTTAACACGCTGATATTGGCGTTTGTGAAATTCGTGGTGTTGTTTCTATCGGAAGAATTGTAGCGCACGTATCCGGCAAAGTAGACGTCGCCGTCTAAACAGAGGGCTTGATAGCCGCCCCAATCGGAATAATTAAACGTCGTGTTAAATGCCTCCGTTTGATACATAATATCGCCCGGGCCGACATTTCTTTGAAGGGTGCCGCTCACGTCAAAATACAAGCTTTCGGTTTCTTTGCTGTTGTTGTAATCATAGGACAGGCCGGCAAAGTTCATTCCGGTCCAGTTTTTGATATTGTCGGAATTGTCGTAAACCGTTCCTCGGTTCGCGTATTTCTTTTCGGAAGCCGTCTTCGGGTCCGATACCAATTCAAATTTTAATTTGGACGTGTCTTTGACATCGATTTTCATGTGTCCCATGAGCGTTACGGTGTTGTCTTTTTCGAGTCGTATCCGGTTCGGATTTTTCATTTCAATTCGGCTTTCATTAACGTTTACGATTTCCATCGCGCCGATTGTTTTATTTAAATTGACTTCCGTCGCGCTTTCCGAAATTTGAAACACGCCGTTAATGACGGCTTTTGATCCGTTCAATCCTTTGACGTGAACGGCGATAATCGGAATCGTTCCGACATTGTCCAACGCTTTTTCATAAACAAACGTGGTGTTGTTTGAAACGGTTTCCTCTTTGACGACATTTCCGTTTTTCTCAAGGCTCATTCGAAATTGTTTGTTATTTTCATCGACGTCCTTTATTGTTATTTTGTAACCGTTTTCAAGAGAATAAGAATCACTCGCAGAGATACTTTTTTCATCGGATTTGTCAAGTAAAACGGGATATATCTTGTAATTTAAAAGCGTGCTGATATTGCTGTTTGCAAATTGGGCGGTGGACATGTTTCCGGAACTTGAGCGCGTGTATCCGGCAAAATAAGGCTCTCCTTGCCAGCCGATGACGCGGTAACTTCCCCACTCGGCGTATTCAAACGGAATCGGTTTGTATTCCGTTACGTATTTGGCGTTTTCGGAGTTGATTTGCCGGTCGCTTGCAGAAATCGTCAAGGTGATGTTTTCTGTGTAAATCCCTTTGTCCGTGTCATACCATAATCCGGAATAAATCGCCGGCGTCCACGTGTATGTGGAAGACATTCCCTGTTCTTGATCCCAAAGATTGCTACCCTTGAGTGTGGCGGCGGCAGCGGGTGTGAGCAAACCTATCGTCAGAATCAAAATGATTAAAAAACTGAGTTCTTTTATTTTCATGTGCGGCACTCGATATTTTGAATTGTGTGAAATAATAATATTTATAAATATAGTAATATTGTAATGTTATATCTCTTTATGGCATTTAAAACGGTTTGTTTTTTTGAACCTTGAGTTTGTTTTCAAACATCGGAGTTTTAACATTTTTTTCGTTTACATTCTTTTTTTTAATATTTTTTTAATATGACTCTATGGTTTATTTATATTATTCTTCTTTTCCGACTTGAAAATATTTAAAAATGGTTTTATCCGATTTGTCTTTTTGTTTCTTTTATGTCTCAAAAATCAATTCTTTCTTTTTTAAAAGAGGATACGGGGGTTTCAACGGTTTTTGGAGCGTTATTATTGTTGGCGGTTTTGACCGTTTTTTTATCCGCGTTTTTAGCGATTGCCGTTCCGGCTTACAAAATGTCGGAGGAATCCAAAAAAGACGACCGTCTCCTCTCGGATATTTTTATTTTAATGGAGAGCCCGCCGCAAAAAAAGATCCAAAAAACGTTTCATACCGAAGACGTTGTTTTAAGAGCGGATGAGAACAGCGGCGGTTTTTTATTCGCGGCCTTTGTTTCCGTTCCGCCCGACACCTCTTCTTTTTTAAGATATGACGGGAAAAGCCAAAATTCCAAAATTTTTGACGAATTACAATCACCCCCTCATCTTTCTTCTCTTCCGCCCGATTCGGAATATTATATCCTTTCCCGCGGGTCTCTTTTCTTTTCTTGCCGTTATTCTCAAATTCCGGAGCGGTCTTATCTTTTAGAGGACGCTTCTCTTCTTCTCCTCCAAAAAAGCGGCCATGTTTTTTTAACGCCGCCAAACATTTCGATTCGAAAATCAAACGACCGCATTCTTTTGTCTATGTCGGGGGACATCATTTTATCCGGCTCTTCTCCGGTTTTTGCAAATCGGACGGTTGTCAAATCCGAAACGCTTCAAAAAGCGGAAATTCACGATTTCGTTTCATTTTTGGCGATTCAATACTTGCCGCCGAATACGGACTCTTTTCTGTCCGCCAAAGAAAAAGAACAGAAAACAGAAGCTGTTTCTCGTTATTTTTCGGATTTAAATCACACGATTCATTTGAATTTTCCGGAATTGATTTCGGAGTGGGACGAGGAAAATTCAACGCTTCTCATTTCTTCCGAATCCGCTTTTGAACTGGATTGCACGGTTCGCGAAATCCGATATTCGTTCTCCTGATTTCAAGAATCGTTTCTGTATTTTGCTTTATTTTTCGCCTTATTTTGTTTTTGTTTTCATTTTGTTTCCATTTTTTGAAAAACGTCCGCGGCGGCGGATTTCAAAGGCGCGCCGTTGCCAACAGCAAAACCAAATATTGACTTTTTGGATTTTTGGAATTTTTTGAAAAATTTCATTTCTTTCATTTTAACGAAGATAAAAAACGAAGCGGGCCCGGGAGGATTCGAACCCCCGGCATTCGGGTTAGAAGCCCGACGCTATATCCTGGCTAAGCCACGAGCCCATAGGACAAGATTGCAATGAACGCATTTTTGTGATATATACTTTTTGTTTCGGACTTTTTTTCTCTTCTTTCTTTTTCGTCTTTTATTTCTCTTTTACCCCTTATTTGTTCAATTTTGACGGGAGCGTTTTTTTGGAATAACATTTAAATCCCTTGGGAAAGGGTATATAACATTTAATGATTTTTCGTTTATATTTTTAAACGAAATTTTTTTGATGATTTATTCCACAGAGGATTTTAAATGAGCGAGAATTTAATGTATGCAAACGGCAAGTTTGTTCCCGATAACCAACCTGTAATATCTGTTTTTGATCATGGTTTTCTTTACGGAGACGGTGTTTTTGAAGGTATTCGCGCATACAACGGCCGCGTTTTCAAATTAAAAGAGCATGTCGACCGGATGTTTGATTCGGCAAAAGCGATTGATTTGGATATCGGAATCTCTAAAGAAGATTTAGCGGAAGCCATTCTTGAAACGCTTCGCAAAAACAATTTAAAAGACGCTTACATCCGCCCCATCGTTTCTCGCGGTGTCGGTGATTTGGGGCTTGATCCGCGAAAATGTTCCAAATCAAACATTTTTATTGTCGCCAAAGAAATGGGCTCTTTGTACGGCGACATTCCCGCATTAAAAGCCGTGACCGTCGGCGTTCGCCGCAATGCTCCGGACATGCTTTCTCCGAATATCAAATCGTTAAATTATTTGAACAATATTTTGGCAAAAATCGAAGCCAACGCCAAAGGCGGCGAAGAAGCCATATTCCTTGACAGCAACGGCTTTGTCGCGGAAGGCTCGGGCGATAATATTTTCATCATCAAAAACGGAGACGTTTACACGCCGCCGACCATCAACAATTTAAAAGGAATCACAAGAGCAACGGCGATAGACCTTTTAAAAGAAGAAAATATTCCGGTTTATGTCGAAAACATTTCTCTTTTTGACGTTTACACGGCCGATGAAATCTTTGTCACCGGAACCGCGGCCGAAGCGGCCCCCGTCATTTGGGTGGACGGCCGAACCATCGGAGACGGAAAAACAGGCCCGATTACTCAGTTGATGCTTCAGAAATTTGAAGAAATAACGAAAACCACGGGAATGGAAATTTACCCGAAAAATCCCGCATCGAAAGCGACCGCTTCTAAAACAGCCGCAACCAAATCAACGACCGCGGCCAAAACACCGGCGGCAACCAAATCAACGACCGCAGCCAAAACACCGGCGGCAACCAAATCAGCAACCGCGGCCAAAACACCGGCGGCAACCAAATCAGCAACCGCGGCCAAAACACCGGCGGCAACCAAATCAACAACCGCGGCAAAGAAAACGACTAAAAAATAATTTTTAAAATCGAAAAATCAATCTTTGATTTTTCCTTTTTATTTAATATTTTTGATTTATTCTAAATCTTTTCTTATTCAAGCGGACTCGGTTTTTCATTTCGGCGCGTGCGTTGATGGAATCAAAAAGACGCTTATTTTTTGTTCATTTTTTAAGTTTTTTTTGGCGTTTCATTAATTATATATAGTGAAAAACAGGTTACTCTTCACCGTCAGATTGATTTTGCGGTTCTTGATGATTTATTTTATAAATTTTACAGATTCTATTTATTTAAATTCGATAACATGGCGACATTACAGGAACAAATTCGGGAAGTCGAAGAAGAAATTAAAAAAACGACTTACAACAAGGCGACCTCTTTTCACATCGGCCGATTGAAAGCGAAGCTTGCAAAACTGCATGACGAGGTCGAGAAAAAGAGTTCCTCAAGCGGCACGGGCGAAGGGTACAGCGTTAAGAAATCCGGCGACGCGACCGTGACGCTTGTCGGGTTTCCCTCCGTCGGCAAATCCACGCTTTTAAACAAATTAACGGACGCAAATTCCGAAGTCGGCGCTTACGCTTTTACGACGCTTACGGTTGTTCCGGGCGTCATGGAGTACAAGGGCGCCATTATTCAGATATTAGATGTTCCCGGCCTGGTCAAAGGAGCGGCCTCCGGTCGCGGACGCGGAAAAGAAGTGATTGCGGTTATTCGCAATTCCGATTTGGTGATTTTTCTTTTAGACGTTTTTCAAACGGCGCATCATCAAGTCTTAATCGACGAGCTTTATGAAGCCGGCATTCGCGTTGACCAAACCTTGCCGGACGTCGTCATTAAAAAAGTGGACCGCGGAGGCATTCGCATCAACTCGACCGTGGAATTGGATTTGGACGAGGAGACCATTCGCTCCATCATGGACGAATATAAAATCCACAACGCGACCGTTCTTTTCAGAGAAAACGTCACGGTCGACCAATTCATTGACGTAGTTGCCGGAAACCGAAGTTACGTGCCGTCTATGATTGTCGTCAACAAAGTGGATTTGGCAACGCCTTATATTTTGGAAGAAAACATTAAAATGTACCCGGAAGCGGTTTTTATCTCGGCGCACAACAGCCAAAACTTGGATATGCTCCGCGATGTTCTTTACGACCGCCTCGGATTTATTCGAGTTTATATGAAACCGCAAGGAGAAGCCGCCGATTTGGAAGAGCCGATGATTGTTCTTCGAAATACGGATGTCGGACAAATTTGCGACCGCCTTCATAAAGATTTTCGAAAAAAATTCCGGTTCGCTTACGTTTGGGGAGATTCTGCCAAACACCCGGGACAGCGTGTCGGTTTGGAGCATAAGTTAAAAGACAAAGATATTCTTTCCGTCGTGATTCAAAAATAAAGTTATTTCTGTTTCCATATTTTTGTCCTTTTTCCATAACTCTTTTAATTCATTTCATCCTTTCATTTTTAATTCGATTCATTTATTTCATTTTATTTCATTTAATTCCCAGGACACATGATTATGACACTTTCAAAACCGAGAGGAACGCGCGATTTTTTGCCGGACGAAATGGCGCGCCGCAGATTGATTGAATCCGTTTTTCGAAAAACCGTTCAAAATTGGGGTTACGGGGAAATCGCAACTCCCGCCTTTGAAGAGCTGGAACTGTTCACCCTCAAATCCGGTCAAGGCGTCATCGGAGAAATTTATAATTTTACCGATAAAGGAGATCGCGAAATGGCGCTTCGCCCGGAGTTAACGGCACCGGTCATGCGCGCTTACGTCAATGAAATGCAATCCTTTTCAAGACCGATTAAACTTTTTTATTTCGGAAACTGTTTCAGATACGAGCGTCCCCAAAAGGGTCGTTACAGAGAGTTTTGGCAATTCGGCGCCGAATTAATCGGTAGCAATAAACCCGAAGCGGATGCCGAGGTGATTGCGCTTGCCATGAAAATGATATCCGCGGTCGGAATTGTCGGGGACCTTCACATCGGAAACTTATCGGTTTTACGCATTTTGTTGGATCAAATCACAAACGAATCCGCGGTTTCCGATCAAATTATGCGCTACATTGACAAAAGGGAGTATGAAAATTTAGACGCTTATTTGGCGGAACTTTCTGTTTCGACGGAGTTGGTTCAAAAGGTTCATAAAATAATTTCTCTTTCCGGAAAAGACGGATTTTCAGCCATAAAAAACGCGCGCGAGATTGTCGGTGATTTGCCCGCCCTGCTCTCTTTTGAAAAAACCTTGACGCTTCTTGCCGCTTACGGGATTACCGATTACACGGTAAACTTCGGCGTTGCGCGCGGTCTTGATTATTACACCGGAATCGTTTTTGAAATTTACGCCGACGGCCTCGGCGCCCAAAAACAAATTTGCGGCGGCGGCTCTTACAATTTGATATCCTTATTCGGCGGCGGCGACGTCGTTTCAACGGGATTCGGTCTCGGTTTTGACAGAATTATGGAAATCTGTGATTTGCCGGTTGAAAAACCGCAAACCGTCGTTTTGATTTCCAAACCCGAAACCCAATCAATCGGAATCGAAATCGCCGAAAAACTTCGCCCCCGCGTTTCCGTCCTCACCGATCTCATGGGACGCAATTTCAAAGCTCAAATGGAATACGCCAACACGATTCAAGCCGATTACGTTTTAATCGTCGGAGAAAAAGAACTCGAATCGGGACTTCTCTCCCTCAAAGACATGAAAACCGGCGAACAGGTATCATTGACTTTGGAAGATTTGATTTTCAAATTCTCCTCCCTCTCAAAATGAAAAACAACGGCTTATTATAAATCCGCCGCAACTTTTTCCTTTTTTTATTTTTTCGTTTTATTTTTTTATTATCCGTTGTTATTTCATTTTCAACCTTTGCTCTTTTTTCGATGTCGCCGAAAAACTCAAATACGACCGCTAATTTACGATTTTGAGCAAGCGAAGCGCGCGAAAAATCGGAAATTTGCGGATGGGCACCCAAAAAATATCAACAAAAATTACGAAATTCCTTTTTTAACTATTTCGTTTGCGGACGGACACCAAAAAATATCAACAAAGATTACAGACCTCTTTTTTTAACTATTTCGTTTGCGGACGGACTCAAAAAAATACAAAAATATCTATCCGTCTTACGTTTCGTTTTTCAAAATGACCGGCGTTTTCGATGTTTAGCGCCGCTTGTTTTACAAAAGATTCAATGAAAAAGCACCCTCAATTTTCATTCCGAATTCTTGAAATTTAAAGGGTGTTGTCGCTGTTTGCCGCGCGCGTTTTAATGCATTCGCCGCGTTTCGTTTTTAATTAAAAAACGCCCCGACTGAGATTCGAACTCAGGTCGAAAGCTCCGGAGGCTCTCAGGATATCCGCTACCCTATCGGGGCTGTTTGTTTAAAGCCAAAAGTAAGTTATTGTTTATCAATTTAATCTTTGTCAAAACGAAAAACGAAGTAAAGTCAAACAAAAAAATAAAAAGGACAAAATTCAACTTCAAAAAGTCATAAAAAAAGCGACCGCCTTTTCAACGAATTGAAAAAGTGACCGCCGATCTCATTTATTAATTCAGCGTCCCGACTGAGACTCGAACTCAGGTCGAAAGCTCCGCAGGCTTCCAGGATATCCACTACCCTATCAGGACACAATGCGCTGACTGAGAGTGATGAATAGATTATCTACAATATAAATCTTATTCTTCACTCTCGGAATTTAAAATGAATTCAGACGGAAATCTACGTTTTTTAAAAATTCATCCTTCGTCCAAAACGCTTTCATTGTGGTTGGGCGGATCGGGATAAATCGAAACCAACATTTTGTAACTGGCGACCAATATGATTTTACACATCATATAAATCGGAACGGCAAAAACCAACCCGAATATCCCGCCCATTTTTAATCCGGCAAGCGTTAAAATAACCGCCGTAAATGAGCTGACATTAACGGTTTTCATAACCATGCGCGGCAATATAAAGAAGAAATCAAACAACTGGATTATAATAATAATGCCGGTCGTTGATATCATAACGTCGGAGCCTTGCATGTACGCGTAAACCAAAACGGGAATTGCCGGAATGAGAAAACCGACATAAGGGACACTGTTAAAAACGCCCATTAAAACACCCGCAAACAACCAATGCGAAAGACCCGATACATAAAATCCGGCGCAATAAAGAAATGTGATGATGATGGCTTCAACAAGCTTGACAACCGCAAAAGTTCCCATATCATTTGAGATGTTCGTTACCATCTGAATAAACGTGTCGCGATATTTCAAAGGAACGACTCGAAGCACTCGCTTTTGAAGCTTTCCTCTCTCTTTGAAATAATACCCCACCATAATCGGAATAATTAAACACGAAGCAAAAATCGTCGAGCTGAGGGTTGAAATTTTTTCGGTCGTCGAACTTAATATGCCGCCGCCGGACGTTAAAACCGATTGAATGATATATTTGGAATTCCATTCCCCAAACAACGACGTTTCGTTCGTCTCGGTGTTTCGAATCTCGGAATCCGTCTCTTCTTGCTTGAGCTCATTGTCGGAATTCTGATAAAGAAAGCTGTCCTCCAACGTATTTGTCAGATCTTCTGCCATATCATCGGCGGTTTCATTATATTTGTTGTTAAAATCCTCCAAAACGTCCAAAGCGTTTTCCAAATTGTTTGAAATATTTACCACGCCCGTAAAAAGGGCGGCGCCTACGACTAAAAATACAAAAGCGGTTCCGGTGACAATTATCGCTTTTTTTTTCGCCGGAGTGTATTGCTCCGTCATTTTAGAATAAATATCCAAGAGTTTGCCGATTGAAACCGTCACCAATATACCAATAATGAGCGCAATGAAAACAGGTTTGATATAAGCCAAAAAGAAAACGGCCAACACGAGAAATAAGGCGATCAGAAACATATATTGCCAAACTTTTTTGTTAATCGACAAACCCATATTATTACCCGGATTGATGAATTTCTGATTATGATTACGTTTTTTATTAAAAATTTGATTTATTAAAATTTTGATTTTTTATAATTGTAATCTGTTTTTTAATCTGTTTTTGACATTTTAGGATGTTCTTATTTTTATACCTATCATTGAAAAAGAGGATTTTTCAAATATCGCGTAAAAACTTTAAATCATTCCAAATCCTATTCTTCTTTTATGTCAATGACTTTAGGACTTGCAGGAAAACCGAACGCCGGAAAATCTACTTTTTTTAAATCCGTCACGTTGGCGGATGTGGAGATTGCCAATTATCCGTTTACAACCATTCACGCGAATCATGGTGTCGCTTATATTCAAACGCCATGCCCGTGCGCGAAAAAAGAAAAAGCGTGCGGCAAATGCAAAGAGGGAATTCGATATGTTCCGATTGATATCATCGACGTGGCCGGTTTGGTTCCGGACGCGCACAAGGGAAAGGGGCTCGGAAACTCATTTTTGGATGATTTAAGACAAGCAGATGCCATCATTCACGTGGTGGACGCGTCCGCTTCAACCGACGCGGAAGGAAATCCGATAGACCCCGGAACGGGCGACCCCGCGGCGGACATTCGGTTTTTAGATTACGAGTTGGAAATGTGGTTGTTTGAGATTTTAAATCGGAATTGGTCTAAACTGTCACGGAAAATCAAAGCGGAAGGAATGAAAATTGAAGAAGCGGTTTTTGATCAGCTTAGCGGCGCAGGCGTGACGGTCGAGCATGCGAATTACGCGCTTCATGAAACGAATTTGTATTCGGTCGAGCCGACCAAATGGACGGAAGAGGATATGATTCGTTTGTGCAAAAGCATTCGAAAAGAAAGCAAGCCCATGATTGTCGCGGCCAACAAATTTGACGCGCTTAAGAATCCGAACGATTTAAAAATAGACGCGGAGGATAAACTCGTTATTAAAACAAGCGCCGCGGCGGAATTGGCGTTAAAGTCGGCCGCAAAATCCGGAGCGATTCGCTACACGCCGGGGGGGACTCGCTTTGAAATCGTTTCGGAATTGAGCCCCGCTCAGAAGAAAGGACTTTTGGCGATTCAAGAACTTCTTGAAAAGAACGGCGGAACCGGGGTTCAGGAATGCATCAATCGCGCCGTTTTTGAGCTTTTAGACATGATTGTCGTCTTCCCGGTCGAAGACGAAGGAAAATGGACAAACAAACTCGGTGAAATGCTTCCCGATGCTTATTTAATGAAACGCGGCGCGACTTGCAAGGACATGGCGTATAAAATCCATTCCGACATCGGTGACCGTTTCTTATACGCCGTTGATGCGCAAACCAAAATGCGCCTGGCGGAAAAGCACGAGCTCAAAACGGGGGATGTCATCAAAATCGTCTCCACCGCGAAATAATCAAACGCGCCGGATGTGACGGCGACGGCGGCGCAACCAACGGCAACCCACCAATCGACAGCAACCAACAACAATCGACAGCAACCCACCAATCGACAGCAA
>Ga0265295_1004722_pt1 | contig 18089 bp, 18 predicted proteins | sample Munlansysbiofilm_FD_192503 | JGI IMG/M metagenome (GOLD analysis project Ga0265295, IMG submission 192503) | Leachate microbial communities from a municipal landfill in Southern Ontario, Canada - Methane capture system biofilm | ecosystem: Engineered > Solid waste > Landfill > Unclassified ...
GCTATGGAGAGAATTCACCAAGAGTACCCACAAATCCAGAACTCTAAAATAAAGGTAACCAAGCTTAATCCACCTTTGGGCGGGAAGCTTGAGGGAGTGAGTGTTTCTTTGAGAAGTATTTAATCCATACTGCCCAAATTATAAATATAATTACATAGTGAAAGTAACGGGCAATATGTAAATGGAAGAAGTCTGCGAAATGAGGATATTCTACCAATACCCATCCAATCGATGTTATCCTTACAGTATTAAAAAAGAGGATAATGGGAATAGATAAAAGGAAATAAATCAACCTCTTCCATATGGAATTTCGCATAAAAAGCATAATAACCAATAATTGGAATAATTGCTTAACTCCAGAACAAGACTCTACAACTTTTAGAAAAGCAAAATTATAGTTTTGCCCTAATTCGTTTAGCTTATAAAAGAAAAGAGTATTATCGTAGTAATCGAAATCATAGGGATTAAAGACCTTGGATAGTAATACAGTCCCCTTATATGCAATATCGGTAAAAAAAGCAAATACATCTTTGCTATAAGGACCAAAAAGCCAAGAGTCCATATTGGTATTCCAATAAAGAAAATGGAAAACGACTGTAATTGAAAAGAAGATTATAAAGTCAATCAGTATCCCACCATACTTTTTGTATAGTTTCTTTAGATTTTCTTTTCTAAAGCTTTTTCCCAATTCCATGCGCTTAAAGTCATATCGTCCAAACTAAGTTTTGCCTTCCATCCAAGCTCGTTTTCTGCCAATTGAGTGTCTGCCCAAATCTGTATAATATCCCCAGCTCTTCTTTCTCCTATCTTGTAATTTAGCTTAACCCCTGTTGTCTTTTCAAAGCTCTTGATTACTTCCAAAACAGTAAAACCATTACCAGTTCCGATATTGAAAAACTCTAATTCGGACTTATTTTTATTTGCAAAGAACCTATCCATAGATACTACATGTGCCTCTGCTAAGTCTACAACATGGATATAATCTCTAATACAAGTGCCATCCCTTGTTGGGTAATCATCTCCAAATACTGTTAATTCCTTTCTGATTCCAATAGCTGTTTGAGTTATAAATGGCATTAGATTATTTGGCACACCATTTGGCAATTCTCCAATTATTGAGCTTGGATGTGCACCAATTGGATTGAAATATCTTAGTGCTATTGCTTTAATACATGTTGCTTTAGTTGTGAAATGTAGTATATCCTCTGCCATTTGCTTAGTATTCCCATAGGGCGATTCAGCAAACTTTGTAGAAGTAGATTCCTTGATTGGGAGAGAGTCCGGTTCTCCGTACACTGTGCAGGAAGAAGAGTGAACTATATATTTTATTTCTCTTCTTTTCATATTTGAAAGCACATTTAATAGGATTCCCATATTATTATTATAGTATTCTATTGGTTTTTCACAACTCTCACCTACAGCCTTAAATGCTGCAAAATTAATTACTCCATCAATATCAGTAAAGGTATCAAAGACATTATCGCATTGTCTTTTATCGCTAAGGTCTGCCTTAATAAAGGCAGGACGGATACCAGTTATCTTCTCAATTCTATCTATGCTGTCCAAATTTGAATTTGAGAAATCATCAGCAATAATAGCCTTATACCCCTTTTCTTGAAGAGCTACAACGGTATGGCTACCTATAAAGCCTGCTCCTCCTGTTACTAATATTGTTTTCATAAGCTTATTTGTTTTATTTATTTTGAGAAAAACTCTCTTACCTTAGTTGAAATATAATGAATCGTCTTTAGATTCATTTCTGTATGTATTGGAAGTGAGAGAACCTCTGAGCTTAGCTTGTCTGAAACGCTCATATCTCCTGCCATTGAAGCAATGCCTGTAAATGCTTCTTGGCGATTAAGTGGAATAGGATAGTAAATCATAGAAGTTATTCCATTCTTATCTAAATATTCTCTTAATTCATCTCTTTTATTGTTTAAAACCTTAAGAGTGTATTGGTGATAAACGTGGGTTGAATATTCTCTTTCTATTGGGCAAATTAATTCGTCAATATCTTTCAATACATGAGAATAAGCTCTTGCTACATCTTGTCTTGATTTACAATATGTGTTAAGGTGTCTTAGTTTAACGTCAAGTATTCCTGCTTGAATTGCATCTAAGCGAGAGTTTACTCCAAGTATTTCATGATGATACCTAATCTTCATACCATGATTGCAAATCATAGAAATCTTTTCAGCAAGTGCATCGTCGTTTGTGAATAATGCTCCTCCATCTCCATAACATCCAAGATTCTTTGAAGGGAAAAAAGAAGTACAACCAATATGCCCTATTGTTCCTAATTTCTGTCTTCTATTATCAGAGAATATATAATCAGCTCCTAAGGCTTGGGCATTATCCTCAATTATATATAAGTCGTATTTTTCTGCAATTTTGATTATCTCTTCCATATTTGCTCCCTGACCAAATAGGTGTACAGGAATAATAGCTTTGGTTTTGGAAGTAATAGCAAGTTCAATATTTTTAGCTGTTGCGATAAAATCATTATAATCCACATCTACCATAACAGGTTTTAATCCCAAAAGTGCAATAACCTCTGCAGAAGCAATAAATGTAAAAGCTGGAACAATTACTTCGTCCTCGGGTTTAAGCCCCAATGCCATTAAAGCAATTTGGAGTGCATCTGTGCCGTTTCCACAGGTGATTGCATGCTTTACATCCAAGTATTTAGCTAAATTATCAGAGAATCTTCTAACCTTTTCTCCTCCAATAAAACCGCTTGAGTTAATTACCTCGAAAATCTCTCTATCAACCTCATCTTTAATCTTTAGATACTGACCTTTAAGGTCAACCATTTGTATCTTATCCATATAATATCTTATCTTTAATAATTCCTTGCAAAGATAAGACATTCCATAGAATAAATATATATAAAGAAAACCATTTTAATACAATCACATCTCATTTCTTTCTTTAATCTAAATTCATGTATTTTGATTCCAAAAAATCTATTTTTGATTATGCCTTTTATAGACAAACTTTAGGAATGAGAAACACACAAACAAATGTTAATATTCCACCATCACGACAATATCGACTGAATATCAGCAATTATTCCAATATTCCACTCCCTTACTAAAGGGAATAATGGAATATTATTTAATAGATTCAGACTTGCACTAAGACAAGTTTGCTTAGTGCCAAGTCCAAATCTTTCTATTAAAATCTGAAATAAGTATCCAGATAAAGAAATACAGACAGCCAAAAAAGATTCGGCGAAACTATTTACAATTTCTTACATCCCCATTCCACCTTGCATATTGGTGTTGGATTTTTTTCCTGTGGTTCTATCGTCGAATTGGTCGTCCTTTTTGTTTAGTTTTGGATTGATACTTTTTCCGAAATTGAATTTCACTCCTACGCTATACATACGGAACTGGGCTTTGTGAGATTGATTCCATACTGTGTTTTGGTAGCTATAGCTTGTCTTGGCTGCATCTCTTGCAAAGAGGTTATTTACACCTGCACTTATGGTTAGCTTCTCCTTAAAGAAGGATTTATTTGCATTGATATTTACTCCTCTAAAGCTTTCGTACTTAAATATTCCCCATGTTCCACCAGAGGTATAATAGCCTGAAAGGTCTAATTTGTATTTCTTAGGTAGAGTAAAGCTTAGTGAGCTATATCCCACAAAGGAAAACGCCTCATTTACAAAATTAAATCCTTCGTTTTGGGAATTATTATTTGTATAGTTCTCGCTAAGGTAAGCAACTACTGTTAGCCATGGTTTAACAGGGATTGAAGTGCTAACGCTAAGGTTTAGATTATGGGAGTTTTGTATATTGGCAGGCATTGAGTAATTGATTAATCCATTATTAGCAGTTATAGGTATTTCCGAAACAATATCGTTTGTGTAGCTATAGGTTAGGTTAGTGAATAACACATACATAAATGAATGTTGAAGTGAAAGGTTATGTGTGTACTGAGGTTTTAGTTTTGGATTTCCCACCTTATAGGTATAGTCGTTAAGCCATTGTTGGAATGGGTTTAGATTATCATAGCTTGGACGAGAAATTCTAAGGTTATAAGAGAAATTCAATGTACTCATATCTGTGAATGCATGTGATAGGCTTAGATTAGGGAATAGTGAATAATAGGAATTAGTAAAGCTTGTATCATTAATAACTTGATGTCCCTTAATATTTGTATTCTCAGCTCTAAGACCTAAACGCATTGAACTTTTAGAATTAAAGGTTTTCTTCAATGATGCATAAAGGGCATTGATATTTTCTTCAAATATAAAATTATTAGATTTGTTTGCCTGATTAACATTGTCGAGCTTAGCTTTGAAATCATTATCAACATTAGTATAAGCAAGTTTAAAACCAGATTCTAAGCTAAGACTCTCAGAAAATGGTTTGAAATAATCTCCCCTAAGATTATATGAATAATATGAGCTATTAGTAATATTTCTCAAATCCTCAATCTTATAGGGGTCAACTTGATTGATTAAAAAGTTATAGTATTTAGTGTTTGAACCTGATTCGTCCTTTGATGAATTTGTTATAAGGTCGAAATTAAAAGCAAGACTTTGTCCAAGAGTGTCGAATTTGTGAAGGTAGTTAGCGTTAATAAGTATGTTATTATTATTATTATACATTGTAGAGTTAGAAATATAGCCAAGAGAATCGAAATAATTACCGCCTCTATTCACCGATATAATTGATGAGGTTGGATAGGTTAGCTTTGGAGTATTATTATTTGAGTAGGTTAGGTAGAAACCGATAGTATTCTTATTATTTATCTTATAGTCTGAACCAATATTAAGATTATAGTTCTCGCTCTTCCAATCCATTTTTGTATTATCTATAAAACGTATTGTATCAAGCCCATTCCCAGTTTTCTTAATAGAGTTAGTTTCCATATACTGAGCCCAACGAGTTGTTGAGAAAGATAGTGTCGATGTCCATTTATCATCTACATAGTTAAGGTTTACATCACCAAGAATTGAGGCTCTTTCTCCATAATAGAGGTTAGAGCCTAAGGACGCATTCCAACCATTTGTTTTCTCTTGCTTAAAGAGTATATTAATAATACCTGCAACTCCCTCAGCATCGTATTTAGCAGATGGATTGGTAATTAATTCAAATCTATCGACCTGAGTAGAAGGTATGCCTTTAAGGATTTGCACCATAGAGTTCCAAGGCAGTTTCATATCTCTTCCTTGAAATTGAATCAAGACTCCGCCCTTGCCGTTTAGCTTAAGGTTATCATCATTGTCTATTGAAACCCCAGGTGCTTTTTTCAATAATTCAAAGGCATTGGTAACAGATGTTGCAGTGTTTTTATCAATATTCATTGTAAGTTTATCTGCGTCGAGGGTAATTCTATCCTTAAGAGCTATTACCTCAACCTCATCAAGGCTTTGGTCATTAGCTACCATTTCGATATCACCCAAATCCAAGAGATTTCCCTTTATCATTGATGAGGTAATATCCATTTCAAATTTATTATATCCTACAAATGATATGCTTAGTTTCATATCTTTCTTTTTGATATTCTTAAATTCAAATACCCCATTGCTGTCGGCAGCAACTCCAGAGATTTGTTTATTAATATCTTTGCTCTCTGTTAAAAGACAATTGACAAAGACAAGCTTTTCTTTTGTGTTCTTATCTATAACCCTCCCTTTTATTGTTGTGGTTTGAGCCATAGTAAAAGAAGATAGACCTAAAAATAAAAGTCCAATAATTATCCGTTTCATTATTTGTTTATTATTATGGTTTCTGTATTTGTAACTGTTGTGGTATTGCTTTCATAAATATAAGCTCCACCAACTCTATGCCATTTCTTTGTTGTAACTGTTTTTGTTCCATCAGGATTGGTTGTCATTTCTGCCCTATCTATTTTCTCTGGCAATTCATTTACAAAATAAACGGTAAGAATAATTGAACTAATAAGGGTTATTGCTGCGATGGATATTAATAATTTTGTGCTTAGTTTCATATCTACTTTGTTTTATATTGTTTAAATTCTTCTATTATTTCTTCTATACTGATATTTAATTGTTCCATTTGTTTGAACATATTAGGGAGGACTTCTTTGCGGAAGTTTCTTTTGCGAATCTCAGTAATCAATTCAGCAGCATTTTCAGATACAAAATATCCAAGACCTCTCTTATTATAGATTATCTCATTTTGTTGGAGATAGTCGAAGGTTCGCATAACAGTATTAGGGTTTACCTCGTGTTGGGCTGCAAAATCCCTTACCGAAGGTATCCTTTCGTTTGCCTTATATTTCTCCCAGAGGATATTATCGCATATCTTATCTGCAAGCTTAAGGTAGATTGGGTTTAGGTCTTGAATCATCCTATACCTCCTTTTCTTTTAATGCAATAAAAGAGTTAACCAAAAAGAAGACACCCATTAAATAATATATGATTTTAGGAAGATATTCAGGAAGATTTACATCTATTAGGTCAATAGGGATATTAAATTCTCCAATTATAGAATATACTATTAATATATTTATAATTGCAAGAACAAACATAAAGCCGATAAAATATAATAACATCTTCAATCCTCCCTGCTTTTTGAAATAGATATTCCCAAAGAATACCATTCCTAACATTGGAATAGCTTTTAGATACTGTTTAGAAAGTCCTAATAACATATCCGACAAACTCGAAACTGAATGTAGTAATTTATTAAAGAATATAGTATCTACTAAGTAACGAGTATAATTAGCAATGATAATAATTATTGCTAAAGCAATTGGGTAAATTATAAAAGCTGTAATAAAATTATATATGTATTTCTCCTCTGTGCTTGCAGGCAGGTTAAGGATTTGAGACCTTGTGCTTGGAGAACCAAAATACTCCTTGAAAGAATGAAATAAAACCAATAAAGCCCATAAACCTATTATAAAACTATTTCCCATAAATAACAGGATAAAATAAATTGCTATAAGTATTCTTATATAGGAATTTTGATTTATTTTTAATTCTCTTTTTATTAGATTAAATAATCTATTTATGCTGATTTCCATATCTCTTATTTTTTATTGTTGTTAAATAAAGAATTTATTTTCTCTCTGTTTTGGAATACGGCATTGAAAAGCAATTCTATATCAATATTCGATTCCAAATTCTCGGTATTTTCCATTACATAGGTATTTCCAGCAATTGAGTCTTCGCTATATATATAATTTCCCTCTCCCTCATTATTTCTTTCTACTCCAAAATAAAGCTTGGAGGAAATCTCATTATTGCTTGCATTAAGGATAATATTACCGTTATCCATAATCAAAATACTATCTATTAGATTATGCAAATCCCTTACCTGGTGAGTGGAAATAATTATTGTGGTTTCAGGACTCATTGCTCTAAGGATAATCTTACGAAACTGAGCCTTGGAAGGAATATCCAAACCGTTTGTTGGCTCGTCTAATATCATAAGTCTTGAATGTGTAGCAAGTCCAAAGGCAATTATTACCTTCTTCTTGGTGCCATAAGACAAGGAGCTTAGCTTAGCCTTTGTATCTTCTATCTCAAATTCTTGAAGATAATTATAAAAATCATCCTTTGAGAATTTTGGATAGAAAACCGAATTATACTTCAAATAGTTTTCTATACTCAAACCCGCAACATCAAATTCTTCATTTAAGAAGAAAACATCCTCAAGAAAGCCTACCTTTCTTTGTTTTGGAATATAATCCATAACCATAAGGTCTCCAGAATTTGGGAATAAAAGTCCAGAGATTAATTTCAAAAGGGTGGTTTTGCCTGTTCCGTTCTTGCCAAGCAAACCGTGGATATAACCACTTTCTATCTTAAGCGACAAATCATTAATGATTAGTTTGTTTCGCTTATAAGAAAAATCTAAATTATTAATTTCAATCATTTGTTAGTGTATTAGTGTTGTATTACACTGCAAAAGTATTATACTATTTTGAATTGAAAAAACATTTAAGATTATTTATGATTTTAAACCTCTTTCAATGATTCAATAAATCATGAGTTTCTCTTTGTAAATACTATAAACTCTAAGAAAAAAGAGGATGTAATTTATTTTGTATTAATTCCAGATTTTAATGTTTTAAACCTGAAAAACCCAGAATTTTTGTCCACATTTCAATTATTTTTCGTATCTTTGCATTTATAAGGGAATGAGTTCGTTAATCCCGAAGAAAATCACCATAATTTTGAAAACTACATTATGGTAGCTACCATAACACTCGTGTGGTAGGTACCATAAGGGGCGTGTGGTAGGTACCATAACACTCGTATGGTAGCTACCATAGTAGTATTTAAATCAAAGAAAAATTCTTTTAAATCAAAGAAAAATTCTTTTTTATTTGATTTCGTTTCATTCTTACTTGATATAATTTTGATTAGTCTTAATCCTCGTCCAAAAAAACCAAATAAAAATCTATTTTTTTTACTATCTTTGCCACTTAGGAGAGTGTAAATTATTATGTCTATTAAACCAAATAAATTAGTTTCGGGCGATAGGGTTGGGTTAACTGCCCCTGCAAGAAAGATTAGCTATAAAGAAATTAGCTATGCAATTAAACTATTTAATTCTTGGGGATTAGAGGTAGTGATTGGAGAGAGTATAGATAGTGAAGATAACCAATTCTCCGGCTCTGATAAGTTTAGAGCAAGAGACTTCCAAAGGTTTTTAGACGATAAAACTATTAAGGCTATTTTTTGTGCTCGTGGAGGATATGGAAGCGTTAGGATAATAGATAAGCTTGACTTTTCTTCTTTCAAAACAAACCCAAAATGGATAATAGGCTACTCCGATCCAAGCGTTATTCTCAATCATATCTACTTTAATTATAATATAGAATCCATCCATGGGATTATGCCTGTAAATATTGGAAAAGATAGCGAGAACTCTCTTGCGATATCCAGCCTTAGAGATATATTATTTGAAGATAAAAGATATGGAGAATACAAAACTCATAATCTTAACCGCAATGGAGAGGTAGAGGGAGAGTTGATAGGTGGTAATCTTTCTGTTCTCTATAGTCTAATGGGTTCTAATAGCTTTCAAGCAACAGAGGGTAAGATTCTTTTCCTTGAAGATTTAGATGAGTATATTTATCATATCGATAGGATGATGTATTGCTTAAAAAGAGGGGGTAAACTCTCCTCCCTAAAAGCTTTAGTAATAGGTGGGTTTACCGATATGCACGATAATACAATTCCTTTTGGTCAAAGCCCATACGAGATAATCTATAATAGCGTAAAAGAATATGATTATCCTGTGGTTTTCGATATTCCAATTGGTCATATTGGTGATAATAACCAAGCTATCATTATTGGCAGAAATACTAAGCTTATTTCTAATAATGAAAGAGTAATAATAAGTCAGGAATAATTTATAAGTCATGGGAAATACTAAAGAATTTGGAAATAAGGGTGAGGATATTGCTATTGATTACTTGATTCAAAAGGGTTATATAATATTGGCAAGGAATTTTGTTTCGGGAAAGAATGAGGTAGATATAATTGCAAGAAATAAGGGGGAGGTTGTGTTTATTGAGGTAAAGACAAGGGCTACAAGTTATTTTTGTGAACCAGAGTATGCTGTGAAAATGGATAAGCAAAGAGCGATAATCAAGGTTGCAAACTCGTATATTTTCAAGAATAAGGTAATGGAGGAAGCCCGTTTCGATATTATATCAATAATAATTTCCGACACAGAAACCAAAATAAACCACATAGAAAGAGCCTTCGAACCTACGTTATATTAATCTGTTTTCAATGAAAAATATTATCTTTGTTTTATTAATCCTTTCAACGTCAATTGGTCTTTCTCAGAACAATAATAACTATATTGATAATATCAAGAAAGCCGATGTTTCGTTCTTGTTTAAAACAGATAGTATAAATTCTCCAGTAGGACACACTGCAACTAATAACCCGCCAATTGGTTTTATTGGAGAGAATTATCAGAGGATTAGTATTTGTTTTGAAAGTGTTAATAAGAGTTCAACAAATGAATTAATATATATTGTAAAAGGCAATTCAAGGGTTAAGAAGAATAAAACAAGTTTTAAAGGTTATATTGAGATAAAAGAGAGTAAATTTGGGGAGAAACTGATATTATTAGATGAAATTGATTCGTTCTATACGGGATATATAAAAGGAGTTTACTGTTTCGAGGAAGAAGGTAGAGGCTCTCATATTGGTAAATTCCAAGGTGAGTTTATTACTTATTTTTATATTGACCATAATAACGAAATTAGATATAATGACCTTGAATATGGTGTCTCGGATAACTATTTAAATAATCAATTCTGGGGAGTTTGGGAGAGTTATGATAAGAGAATAAAACATATATGTAATTGGGGCGAGTATAGAATCCCTAAAAATGGATTAGATAAAGAATATGATTTAGATATTGGTGCATGTTGTTTTAGTCCAAATCCTAAATACTATAAGTATGGTTGGAAGGAATATATAATAGAACAAAAAAGAAAAAACTATAGATATGAATGATAAGGGTAAATTGTATTTTATAATTGGGGAGGTTTCGAAGGATTTAGAGCTTTCAATCCCTACTCTTAGATTTTGGGAGAAATCGTTTCCTCAGCTTAAACCTTTTAAGAATAAAAGAGGAGTGAGGTTCTATACTTCTGAGGATATAGAGATTCTTAAGCAAATAAAATACCTTACAAAGGAATGTGGATTTACAATCGATGGGGCAAAAGCAAAGTTAAATGGCAGTTCTAATGTTGATGATAACTATCAAATTGTTGAAACTCTTAACGAGATTAAAACCTTCCTTTTAGATATAAAACAAACACTATGAAAATATTAATATTAAGCGACAGAGATGAGAGCTTAGGGCAGATAGCTAAGTATTGGTTGAAGGTCATCTCAAAAGATTTAGAAGTCTATTCCTCTGGGATTAATCCAGAAAAAGAAATAGAAGAAAACACAAAAGAGTTTTTAAAAGAAAGAGGAGAGGATTTAAGCTCTTATACTCCAAATAGCATTAATGAATTTACCGATAAGGCTTGGGATTATATTTTAGTTATTTCTGAAAGTGCAAATAAAGAAATTGAGAATTATAAAATTGAATTTAAAAACAAGGTTTTCTATGAGTTTAAGGAAATAGACAAAGAATCTGAAAACAAAAAAGAAGAGCTTGAGGAAATAAGCAAAGAGATTAATCATACCTTGTATTTCTTAACCGAGATAGTATTTAAAGAAAAAGATTGTAATACAGATAATTGTTCATGTAATCATTGTTCAAAATGAAAAAAGAAGATAAGAAAAACATAGCATTAATGGCAGGAGGAAATAGTGGAGAATACGAAATCTCTATCCAGTCTGCAAAACAAATAGAAGAGAATATAGATAAGGAAAAGTATAATATTTACAAGATAATATTAAAGGGAAGAGATTGGTATTACGAAAAGTCAGGGATAAAAACCCATGTAAACAAGGATGACTTCTCTATGATTTTAGGTGGAAGAAAGATTCGTTTCGATGCAGCTTTTATTATTATTCATGGAACCCCTGGAGAAAACGGACTATTGCAAGGATATTTCGAAATGATGGAAATACCTTTCTGCTCATCATCTTCTTTAGTCTCTTCAATAACCTTCGACAAGGTAGTTTGCAATTCAGTAGTAAAGGATTTAGGGATAGTAAATATTGCTCAAAACCTTTCCTATTTTAAAAACGAAGAGATAAACCATAAGGAGATAATAGACAAACTTTCTTTGCCTGTGTTTGTAAAGCCTGCCCAAGGAGGGTCAAGCATTGGTATGAGTATGGTTAGAAAAGAAGAAGAGCTTGAGGGAGCGATAGAAAAAGCATTTGCAGAACATGATAGAGTAATAATTGAAGAGTATATAAAAGGAAGGGAATTAACCTCTGGAGTTTTAAAAACAAATAATGAGATTATCGCCTTCCCAATTACAGAGATAATATCCAAGAACGAGTTCTTCGATTACGATGCAAAATATCTTGGATTCTCAGATGAAATAACACCAGCAAAGATTGAGGATGAGATAAGAGATTTAGTACAGGAAACTTCTAAGAAGCTATATAAGGCATTAAATTGTAGGGGAGTGATAAGGGCTGATTATATCTATGATACAGAGAAGAAGAAACTATTCTTTTTGGAATTAAATACTATCCCAGGTCAAAGCCAAGCAAGCATAGTGCCTCAACAAGTAAGAGAGATGGGCTGGAATACAAAGGATTTATATAATAGAATATTAGATGAGGTTTTCATTAAATAGGTTAGTTTTAGCCTTAGGTTTATTATTCTTTTCAATCTCCTTAAATTCTTTTTCTCAGGCAAAGAATGTGATATTAATGATAGGAGATGGTATGGGTCTTGCTCATGCATACTCAGCCTATACCATGAATAACGATAGTTTGAATATCTTTACTATGCCAATAACAGGGCTTGTAAGAACTGCATGTTCGGATAGGCTAATTACCGATTCGGGTGCAGGAGGGACAGCCTTTGCAATAGGACAAAAAGCACCTTATGAAGCAATAGGTTTGGACTCTTTATATAAACCTCATCCAAGCATTATGAAATTGGCAAAAGAAAATGGATTATCCACTTCGATTATTGTCTCTTGCGATATTACTCATGCAACCCCTGCTTCCTTTATTGCAAATGTAAAACATAGGAAGATGAATGAGGAAATAGCATTAGCATATTTGGATTCAGATATAGATATTGTAATAGGAGGTGGATTGAAGAATTTCCTGCCTAATAACAGAAAGGATAAATTGGATTTAAGAGATAATTTAATAAATCAAGGATATAATTTTATCTATTCAAAAGACAGTTTAGAGTTTATTAAAGACAAAACCTTTGCTCTTCTTTACGACTCACATCCTCCAAAGGCAAAACTTAGAGATAATATGCTTGAAAGAGGATTAGAGAGAACAATTGAAGTGTTATCAAAAAAGGATAAAGGCTTCTTTATTATGCTCGAAGGCTCTCAAATAGACTTTGAATCCCATACACATAGCTTTGACTCGATGATTGATGAGGTGTTGGATTTCGATAGGGCAGTGAGAGTAGCTTTGGAATTTGCTAAAAGAGATGGAAATACTTTAGTAATAGTTATTGCTGACCACGAAACAGGAGGGCTTACTATGGTTGAGGGAGATAATAATAAGGGAAAATTTAAAGATAAATGGTCAACATTCAATCATACAGCTACAATGGTTCCAGTCTATGCTTTTGGAAAGGGCAGTGAGAATTTCACTGGAGTTATGGAGAATACAGATGTTTTTTACAAGATTAAAAGGATATTAGATTTATAAATCGTATTTTTGCAGATCTAAAAAAGGAATTAAATAATAAATAGAAAAAATATAAAGATGACAGATTACAAATTAGATTATAAGGTAGCAGATATTAATTTGGCTGACTTTGGAAGAAAAGAATTAGATATTGCAGAGAAGGAAATGCCGGGCTTAATGTCTCTAAGAGAAAAGTATGGAAAAGAAAAACCATTGAATGGAGTTAGGATTACTGGTTCACTCCATATGACAATACAAACAGCAGTTTTAATTGAAACCCTTGTTGAATTAGGAGCTGATGTTCGCTGGTGTTCTTGTAATATATTCTCTACCCAAGACCATGCAGCAGCAGCAATAGCTAAAGCAGGTGTTCCAGTATTTGCTTGGAAGGGAGAAACTCTTGAAGAATATTGGTGGTGTACAGAACAAGCTCTATCTTTCCCAAATGGTAAGGGCCCTCAATTGATTGTTGATGATGGTGGAGATGCAACCTTATTGATTCATAAAGGATATGCAGCAGAAAATGATGCTAAGGTGCTTGATGTAAAACCTTCTTCTACTGAGGAAGCGATAATTATGAAAACTCTTAAGTCTATTCTTGAGAAAGATAATACAAAATGGCATCGTACTATTGAAGAACTAAAGGGAGTATCTGAAGAAACAACAACTGGAGTTCACCGCCTATATCAAATGATGGAAAAAGGAGAGCTATTAATCCCAGCAATAAATGTAAACGATTCAGTAACTAAGAGCAAATTCGATAATCTTTACGGATGTCGTGAATCTTTGGCTGATGGTATTAAGAGAGCTACCGACGTGATGATAGCAGGAAAGGTATGTGTTGTTTGTGGTTATGGAGATGTTGGTAAGGGATGTGCTCATAGTATGAGAAGCTATGGTGCAAGAGTAATTGTAACTGAGATTGATCCTATTTGTGCTCTTCAAGCTGCAATGGAAGGTTTTGAGGTTACTACACTTCAAGATGCACTTAAGGAAGGAAATATATATGTAACTACAACTGGTAATAAGGATGTAATTACTGCAGAGGATATGGCTAATATGAAAGACGAAGCTATTGTTTGTAATATTGGTCACTTTGATAATGAAATCCAAGTTGAAAGACTTGAGGCTTGGGAAGGGATTAAAAAAATTAATATTAAACCACAGGTAGATAAATATATCTATGCAGATGGACACTGTATTTATTTGCTTGCTGAGGGTAGATTAGTTAACCTTGGTTGTGCAACAGGTCATCCTTCTTTTGTAATGAGTAATTCATTTACTAATCAAACCCTTGCTCAAATCGACCTTTGGCAAAATCGTGACGTATACAAGGTAGGAGTTTATCGTTTATCAAAGGCATTGGATGAAGAAGTAGCAAGATTGCATTTATCAAGAATTGGAGTTAAGCTTACAACCCTAACTGATGAGCAAGCCGCTTATATTGGAGTTTCTAAAGAAGGTCCATACAAACCTGAGCATTATAGATACTAAATGAATAAGATTTTCAGAATATTTTCATATCTGAAAGGCTATAAGAAAGAGATAGCATTAAACATATTATTTAATTTATTATATGTTTTTGCTTCTCTTTTTTCTTTTACCATGATTATCCCTTTCATTACTGTACTTTTCGGTATAATAACTCCTCCTGAGGTCGCTCCCGAATTTGCAATGAATAAGGATGTAATTATGGATTATCTTTCTTGGCACTTAAACATTTTCAAGGAGGAATATGGAATGTTTAATTGCTTGGGAATTCTAAGTGTGATTTATCTTTTCTTTGCCTTTCTCTCGGCATTGTTCCGTTATTTGGGAATGTATTTCCTTGCTCCAATCAGAAATGGAGTGATTAAGGATTTAAGAAACGATATATATAAAAAGATTACTATTTTACCGCTATCCTTTTTCTCAAACAGAAGAAAGGGAGATATTCTCTCAAGGATGAGTTCGGATTTAACGGATATAGAAGTATCGGTGATTAGTACTCTTCAAATGTTGGTAAAAGACCCAATTATGGTTATTGTCTTTAGTATTGCCTTGTTTTTTGCAAGCTATAAATTAGTAATCTTTGCCTTAATAATCCTCCCCCTTGCAGCCTTACTTATTCGTCGTATTGGTCAAAGTCTTAAACGTAATTCGCAAAAAGGGCAGAAAGAAATTGCTAATCTTATTAGTACAACCGAAGAAGCAATTGGTGGAACAAGGGTAATAAGAGCATATAATGCTCAAAATATAATTAAGGAGAAGTTCTCAAACCAAAATAATCAATATACTAAATTCCTAACCAAGATTTATCGCCGTAGAGAGCTTGCTTCACCTTTAACCGAAGTATTTGCAATTCTTGCAATGGTATTGATAGTATTGTTTGGGGGTATAATGGTTATTGATAATGAGCTTCACCCAAGCATACTTATTGGTTTTGTTATCCTATTTGCAAGAATTATTTCCCCAATTCAAAGCTTAACCACTGCTTATTATAATCTTCAAAAAGGTTCTGTGGCAGCTGTTCGACTTTATGAAATTCTTGATGCAAGCGAGAGGATTGAAGAAAGAGAGAATCCTTTAAACATTAGTGCTTTAGAAAGAGATATAGTTTTAGAGAAAGTTTCTTTTTCTTATGATGATAATGGGAAAAAGGAATTGGTATTAGATGAAGTAAGTCTTAAGATTAATAAGGGAGAAACAATTGCTATTGTTGGAGCCTCAGGAGCTGGCAAGTCAACTCTTTTAGACCTTATTCCTCGTTTCCATGATTCTGAAAAGGGTAATGTATTAATAGATGGAATAGATATAAAAGATTTACATATAAATCAGCTTAGAGCCATTATAGGTATAGTATCTCAAAACTCTATTCTATTTAATGATACTATTTATGGGAATATATCTTTTGGAAAGACTTATTCAATGGATGAGGTTGTAGAGGCAGCAAAGCTTGCTAATGCTCATGATTTTATTTCCAAACTTCCAAAGGGTTATTATACTAATATTGGAGATAGGGGACTTAACCTTTCGGGTGGTGAGCGTCAAAGAATATGTATTGCAAGGGCAATTATAAAGAATCCTTCAATTCTTCTATTAGACGAAGCAACCTCAGCCTTGGATACTCAAAGCGAAAAGCTTGTTCAAATCTCTTTAGAAAATTTAATGCGTGGTAGAACAACCCTTGTAATAGCACATAGACTTTCAACTATTATCAATTCAGATAAGATAATTGTGATGGATAAGGGAAGAATAATAGAGGTTGGTAACCATAATGAATTAATTCAAAAACAAGGCGTTTACTCCAACTTAGTTAAGCTTCAAACTCTTTAAAATAAATATCTAAAAGGTAGCAATACCCATTCAAAGAACTTTTCTATTCTTGGTCTTGTTTTCCAATTCTCATAATTAAAGCTAATGCAATTCTCATAAGTAGCCTCAAAATGTCTTTGAAGTTTCTCAATAACTTCTACTTCATCTCCTATCAATGCTAATTCGTATTGGTAACGGAAGCTACGGTAATCGAAGTTGGAAGAAGAGATTGAGAATAGCTTATTATCGATCATTAATCCCTTAGCATGGAGGTTCCCTAGAGTATAGAAGCATAGCTCCACTCCCGACAAATGCAATTCTCCAAGATATTTTCTTCTAATAATATCCACAAGCCTAACATCCGAATGGTGTGGAGTCATAACCCTTACCCTAACTCCTCTTTCAACTGCATCGGAGAGCTTCTTTCTCAGTATATGCCCTGGCAAGAAATATGGAGTCTCGATAATTATCTCCTCTTTTGCCTCATCAATCATTTTCTCATACTGATTCTTTATCCTTTGACGATACATATTAGGCACATCTTGAATAAATAACCAAGAGTAAAGATGCATATCCCTCTTATAACTCAAATTAGAGAATGAATATTTATTATAGGAACGGAAACTATCTCTAAAAGAGCGAATAAAAAGTCTGGTAAGATCTTTATCATCTATCCTTAGGTTAAGCTCTCTCCAAGAAAGAGAGTAAGCAGTAATATTCGATGAGCCAATATAGGAAATTTGATTATCAATAATTATTAGTTTTCTATGGTTGCGGCAATGGTTCTTAACGAAATAAGCTCTTTCGAAATTCATCTTCTTATAAACCCTTACTTCACCACCCAAATCAATCAAATGAGAAAAGAAACCTAAATCAGTACCGCTTCCCCAAGCATCAATCAAGACCTTAACCCTAACCCCTCTATTGGCACTATCAATCAAAGCATTTAAGAACTTCTCCCCCATAGCATCCTGACCAAATCGATAAATCTCAAGGCAAATACTCTTAGAGGCCGAGGAGATATCCTTAAGCATCAAAGAGAAAAGCTCTAAATTATCATCAATTACTTGGTACTTACTATCCATAGTCAAAACTAAAACTATTTACGCATTAAGAAAGACAAAGTTACAAATAAACTTTCATAAAAGAATAGAGATTAAGAAAAAACAGAATCAAATTACAGCGAAATAGAATCAAATTACAGAAAACTAACTCTTGATTCTAAAAAAATAGAATCAAATTACATTTTCGTAGAATCAAGAGATAGTTATCTTGACACAAATCTTAATTAACAATAGGTTATAATGACTAAAAACTAACTCCATATCCATTATTTTTTATAGAATAATCTCCCGTTCAAATATTATTTCTATCTTTGAAACTCGAATAAATAATATTATCTATGGAAGTGAAAATTGAGGAGAGTTGGTTGGGGGTTTTGGGTGGGGAGTTTGAGAAGGAGTATTTTCTTAGGCTTTGTGATTTTGTTAGAGAGGAATATAGGGCTAAGGTTATTTATCCTAAGGGTAATGAGATTTTTAAT
>Ga0265295_1004725_pt1 | contig 18085 bp, 29 predicted proteins | sample Munlansysbiofilm_FD_192503 | JGI IMG/M metagenome (GOLD analysis project Ga0265295, IMG submission 192503) | Leachate microbial communities from a municipal landfill in Southern Ontario, Canada - Methane capture system biofilm | ecosystem: Engineered > Solid waste > Landfill > Unclassified ...
GTCAAGAAAAATTACTTTAAGGATTCTTAGCTACAATGTCACTCTTAATTTGCTCGCATAACTCAGTTGGTAGAGTGTTACCTCGACAAGGTAAAAGTCACTGGTTCGAGTCCAGTTGTGAGCACCACTCTTTTTTACTACTAATTGCTTATTTTAGGCACTTTCAGCTCTTCTTATATTTTACTTGCTACAATTCAACACACTCATTTACTACTAATTACTGATAAGATGTTGCGGTAAATGTTGCGGTAAGATCTTATATCAAGGTAAATCAACTATGTCAGATTTAATAAAAACAAAGTTCGCTGGTATTTATTATAAAGAAGACTCAAGAACAAAAGTCAAGACCTACATCGCTAGAATCAATTTAAGAGGTATTATCAACACTGAACAGATAGTAGGATACTCTAATGATTCAATTAGAACAAACCCTACAATAGCATATCAAAAACGAAATGAGCTAATCAATAAACTTAAAAATGGCGAGTCAATCAGAGCAAATGACAATCCCTCACTAGATTCATATTTTCATGAATACATGGATTTTAAAGAGAGTGGTAATTTATTATCGCCGAAAAAAATTAATGTCTATAAATCATTTTACCGCAACCATTTACCGCAACAATTAAAATCTAAAAAACTTAAATTGATATCAAAAGAGGATTTTCAAAAAGTAATTAATACTATGGTTAAAAATAAGAACAAGCCAAGCTTTATAGAAACTGTAAAAACTTGTTTTTCGCCTATTTTTAATGATGCCATTGAAAAAGGAATTTTACAAAAAAATCCAGTCAAGGGCTTAAAGTTTCCAGACTACGACTCAAATAAGTATTTTAATCTATCTGATAATAAAGTAAAAGCTCTATTTCAAGAGATTATGAATATAGCCGACAACAACTATAGAATTATGTTTATGTTTTTGTTAAGAGGAAGAAGAGCTGGGGAAGTGTTAAGTATGAAGTGGGAAGATGTGAATTTTGAAAACAGTACTTACATAATAAGAGACTCACAATCTAAGATAAGAAAAAATCTTATTTTCTCACTTGATGAAGAGCTTATAAATCATTTTCAATTTTTAAATATAAAAGAGAGTGGATTTATTTTTATTAACCCAAAGACAAGTAAGCCTTTTTTTAGCTTTCCTGTTCGCTTATGGAATCGTATAAGAATAAAATTAAATATTGAATACATGACTATCCACGACTTTAGACACTTATTAGGGTTTACTCTTGTAAATAACAATGTGCCAATAGAGCAAATATCTAAAGCCTTAGGGCACTCTAAGATTACTACTACTCAAAGATATTCAAATCAAAAGGAACTTATGGCTAAGCAAGCAGTTGATGTGTTTTTAGGGATAGTTAGTAAAGACTAGGGAGACAAGGGGGAACACCCCTTGACTATGTTAATTTAACATAGGTGCAAAAATGCACATAAGCAGAATTACTACAAACAGCTTATTCATTAAATCTCCCTTTATATAGTCTTAGGAGGGCAAAAAAAAAGGTCAAGGGGTAATTAATCCCTCGACCTTTTGCCGCTCCATTGACTATATAAAGCTTGTTTGTAGTTCAAAAATTATATCAAAAGTTAAAATTGTTGTCAAGAGTCAACTCTTTACAATCCCCCTCATCGATTGTTTCTCAGAAGCTTGCTGCACTTGTTCCATCATTTTCTCGCCTACATCATCATTGGTAGAGCAGTTGACTGAAAATCAACGTGTCCTTGGTTCGATTCCGAGATAAGCCACCACTCACATAAAAACTTTCTAAACAGATTTTTTTAAAATAATTATATTGAGGAGATTTATCGACGAGACGCAACTGTGTTGCGGACTGGAAGAATAGAGGCTCCGCCCTCTGTTCTTCTTTTTCCTCTCTTTTTTTAAAAGGGAGCGAGTTATGCTATAGACACACAAAATTCTGCTTGCAGATTTTGGGTGTCGGTTGTTTACACTTTTGCCGTATGGCTAAAGTGTAATACAAATGGCTAACTCGCTTTAGAGTTCGGGTTAAGGCTTTAAAGTTGAAAAGCTTTGTTTTCAAAAGTATTTTTAAGTCTTAAAAGAACATTTATTAAATATATTCCATATATATTTTAGATATATTTATATATAATTTACATATATTTGTATATAGTTTATATATATTTTAGATATAATTTATATATATTTGTATATAGTTTATATATATTTAAATACATTTTATATATAATTTACATATATTTGTATATAGTTTATATATATTTAAATACATTTTATATATAATTTACATATATTTGTATATAGTTTATATATATTAATTAGTAGAATAGGAGTTCAAAATGGACATGATTGATAAAGTCGATGATAATTTTGTAAATGAGATCTCTTCAGATATTTTAAAAGATATGCTTAGAAATCAAAAATTAATCAAAGAGTTATTGGAGTCCAATAAATCTATAGATGCTCAATTACTAGACTATCTTAAAAAACAAGAATACTATCGATAAAATATCAAAAATGACTTATTCAAATATCCTTAAAAAATGGTTCGCTGATTCTTATCAAACTCATCTAATCAACACAGCATTTTCTAGATGCAAAGAGTGGATTACTGAGCAATACTATATAAATAACTATAAAAAAACTAGTGAATTTTATAGTGAGATTAGCAAAACCGCTATCGCTAGAAAATCTAGAAGAGATAAAAATTCTATTATTATTTATGATGTTTTTGCAATAAAAACTATTGAATTTTTTAAAAAGATGAATATTGATGATGTTAAAATTGATGACATAAATGATGTCAAAAAAAAGAAAGTAAAAGTAGCTAAACAGACAAAAAAAGAACTAATCTCAGATAATAAATATAAATCTGCCGTATCATCAACATACAATCCATCTTCTGATGCTGATGACAACAGAAGAGTTTCTGTTGAATTATTAGATGGGACGATGCAGAACCAAAGCATTGACTTCTGGAATACTGACTACATATACGCTGACAATAAAAGTGATGCAGGAAATTGTTCCAGAGCTTCAATTCTTGAAAAAAATTTATTTGCTACTGATAGCAAATCATATGACTTTAATTTGATCAGTACAATGATTCTAAAAAGTGATGCTGTGCCTAACTTCTCTCTTTTAGTTTATAATGATTTGATAAATGGTGGTAAAATTGTTATCTATAGAAAGATTGCTAGTGAATTAATTATTGTTGGGGAAATCAAAGGGTCTTGTCTTGGTTATATCAATGATAGATTGATTGATGGTAAAAATAAGCTAGATAAAATAATTAATCAAAAGGAGATTTTTTGAAAAACGGAAGCTTGTTTAATATTTTAACTTCATATAGTTTAAAAAATACATCACGACAAACTAATAAAGCAATATTCTTAAGTAAATTAGAAGATGTAAAAATATTGCTAAAATCTGGTAATTCTCTTAGCACTCAAGTTCAAAGCTATAATGGTTTGATTGAACGTCAAATATCTGAAAGTACATATAAAAAATATTGTCAAGAATATTTAAAAAATGAATATGAGTTCAGTATAAAAAAGACACTGGTTGTGCGGAATTTAGATAAAATTGCTGAATATGTAGACTCTTTTAATAATTTGAATACAACAAGTGAATTATATATAATACTTAAAAATAAAGGCTCATTAAAGAAGTCAAACAGGAGAAGAGATTCTTCGATTGAATATGAAGATTTTACAGATATATTAAGCTTGATTTTAAACGAACTAGCTATAGAGCATAAAGAAGATTTAACTAAAATTATTAAATTTGACAAACTCAATAAACAAAAAAAGAGCTGACATCTACCGAAAGTGATAAAGAGTGGTGTTGAAGTTTCGCCTATGGCGAAAACTATTAATAATGAAAAAGATGTTGATTTAAAAAATGAATCAAAAAAAGTGGGGTCTGATTTTATTGATGAAAGAATTTCTATAGAATTATTAGACGGTAGTCCGCAAGAGCAAAGTTTAAAATTTTGGGAGAGTGAATATATATATGAGAATAATAAGCATAATGAAGTATGTAATAAAGCAATTATTCTAGAAAAAAATCTATTTGCTGCTGACGCAAAAATTTATCCACACTTTAGTGATCTTGAAGAAATTATAGTTAACAATTTACAGATAATTAATTATTCATTGTTTTTATATAATAATTTGATTAATAGTGGAAAAATTAATATATATAGAAAAATAGACAATAAATTATATTTAGTTGGGGAAATTGGTGGTTCTTGTTTGGGATATATAAACAGTAGGTTGAATGAGGGGAAAAAGAAGTTTGATGAGATTTTAGAGGATTAATTTTTTATTTTTTCCGCTACTTCTATAATAATTTTTCTAGCCTCTTCCATATCCTTACTTCTAGAATATAAATTTAAAAAAGGCTGAACCCAAGCTGGAACTGGGTTTTGTGACCCATATTTGGCTACTGTGGAATATGGTATGTTTACTAGATCGCTAAAATCTTTTGCCGATATATTCAACTTTTTCAAACTCGTTTTAAACTCTTCTAATTCCACTTTATAAACCTCATTTTTAATAAAATTATACCATAGTTACCTAATAAGCCATAATTTTATAAAACCTTATCCTAAAAGGATATAATTTCTTGACACATCTTTCCTAAAAGGATATAATATACATACAAATTAACCTAAAGGGAAATAAGGAAAAATCATGCAATCTGCAATCACTGCATCTATAATAGAAACTTCATATAAAGAATACAAAAACAACTGTATTAAAAACAATATAAAAATAAACACGATTAAATTCATTGAGCATTGTAAGTCAAAAGGTTTGACAGGCTCGCCAGAAGATTTTGTAAAAGCTTTTTGGAAATTCGTATCCATTAAAGCGGTTCAAGCAAAATTGAACAGTAATATTTAAAGTCTTAAGATTTATTTAATATTTCACATCTAAACTAGAGATAAAAATAAAAGGAAAAAAATGCAAAAAAAAATGAGAAGCAACTCTAGAATCTTAATTGACTTTCCAACATTTTCACCTTTTCGCACATGCGAAAATGAAGTTGATTTAGAGCATAAACTAGAGCTAAGTCTACCTAATTTGATTCTAACTGGAAATCCTAGAACTACGGCTAAATCAGTTACGCAAATGCTAACTTCTGTTGCACCTGACAAAAACATCGATAGCCTTAAAAAGATAGGAATGATATCTAGTTATATCCTATACAACCTATCCAGATATTGGCTATTAGTGATATCAACCATATTTATAATATTTAATTTTATTGGTGGTGTCGGCGGCTATAAAGCTGGAGAGAATGGATGGCTAGTTAGCGTCGGTCTCGGAATGCTTTTCGCGACTGCAAATATACTATTTTATGAGAAATGGAGAAAAAGTAAAATAGCTTCAATCACTACATTAATCATATTGTTTTTATTGATTATAACTATGCCAACGGTAGCTTATAGCTATTTAGCAGCTTTTATCGTCTTATACTTTCTGTTCACAATCGCGACAAACCGTACAGTATATATGAACCAAAAAGACTTTTTGGCAAAAAATTTCTACATCACTGAAAAAGTTTCAAAATTAAATATCGTAATTAGATCTATTATAGTTATTTTTACGATTTTTATTTCCATGCAACTGATAGAAAGAGGTTTGCTTGTCATAAAATATTATAAATATTACGACAAGCATCAAATAGAAAAAAAAGTTCCAAAGATTAAAACACAAGACACAAAAGGAAAATAAAATGAAAAAATCAATCTTAAGTACAATCGCATCAATATTAGTTGTATCAGCAGTTCAAGCAACTCCTGTGATATCTGAAGGTGATCTAATTCAACCATCACAGATCCAAAATACTGCTGCTGCACTCAAATGTGATGGATCAATTGTTCTTGATTTTAATGAGGCTATAAAAATTAGAGATGTAGAAGATCAATTAGACTACCTTATTAAAATTATTAATCATCAGAACAGAAACCCTAATAGAACTACTCTTACCATACAAGAAATAAAAGATATTAATCAAATCATTCTTAAAAACACTGTTCTCATTAAAGGCTATTATTATCCTTGTTTAAGCGAATAACAGATGTTTAAAAAATATTTATTAGCCATTGGTTTGGTTTTGTTTTTTACTCAAGGAGTTGGTGCGTATTATGACCCTGTAGCAGATGTAAATGATAATTTTGAAACTAATTACAGTAACAAGCTAGCTGATTTGCAAGCAAATAAGACTGACCTTGCCGAAGTTCAAGAGTCGAATACAGATGCTTCCTATAAGAAGACATGGGAAGATAATAGGGCTGGAAAAGTGCAAGAGAAGGAAGTGTATTTTATGGATGTTGCTATGCCTGATTGTGAGTCTCCTGATGATTATGCATGTCCTCCTCTTGTTCCTGATAAGGCACACTCTGGACATAGAACAAGATTAAATTATATTGACTTAAAAGGGGGGAGATTAAGTTGTTCTGTTTTGCCTCCTTTGGGGGAAAATGCAACCTTAACTAAAGATACTGAAAATAAAATTTTATATACTAAAGTTTTTGTGAATCAAGCTTGTGTGGAAAAATATTCTACTGCTAATAATATTGACAGCAGTGAATCAACGCAGAAACTGATTGAGAAGAATAAGGAGTTTATTAATGAGTTGAGGCAACAAGAGTTTAAATATACTGTTGATTATAAGAAAAATGGGGATGATGAATTTCTTGATTTAGCGGATATTTTAGATGGATTAGTTAGCTTTAATGTTGAGCTTTATAATGTTGAGCAAACTCTTTTAACTAGGGATTTAAAAACTAGAAGCGGCTATACTGTTTTGCCGAATGAAACTGTAATTGAGAATTTTGAAAATAGTTATATGGGAATGTGGAATGCTCTTATTGGGAATGATGTAGATCAATTTGATGAGGATGTGAAGGTTCAAGCTAGGATTAGAGATGCTTCCGCAGCTGTTGCAAATTCATCTTATTTTATGTTACTTGATTTTTGGATGAAATCGAACGATTTATTGGTTGATATTGCTGGGGTTATGGCATTTTTGTTCGCTGGGTACAATATTTTATTTACTTGGATTATGCCAACAGTTACTAATAAGATTCAAAAAAAAGATAGTGGGGAGAATAATCCACAAAGAGCGATTTTTGGGGTTTTTATGATGATAATGCTTTTTGCTGGAGATGTGGAGAAGTTGAATATTCAGTATGAATCTAAAAATGAGGATATTGTTAAGACTGAGTTAATTGTGCAGCAAACTAATTTACAGTCTTTAATTCAGTTGTTATATACTCAAACGAACTGGGTTGCGGATGGTTTTGCAGAGATTGGGATTAGGGCTTTTTTAAACTCTATGAATGCTTCTACTGGGTTGTTTGATGAGGCTCAAATTGGAGCTTTAGCAACTGAAAAGATAATATTGACTAAAGAAGCAGAGAGGTTGGCTGAGATTGAAACAGAGATGTGTTATGCAAATTATGATGTAAAATTAGTTGTGGATAAATTGACTATTTATAGAACCAAAACTTTAGATGATAAAGCGGGTAATTATAATGTTACAGGTTGGTTTCATAACGATGATTCAATATCTTCATTAAGAGCAAATCCTTTTCCAAAGTCAGAGCGTGAAGCGAATGCGATGATGTATAACCCTAAATTTAAAGGGCAAATTAGTCCTTACAATTCATTTTCGACCGATGGGGTTGTTAGCCAAGATGCTGTAGATAAATTTAGAGTTGGTAATAATTCACCGTTGACTTTAAGCGGGTGTTATAACAATACAAAAAATATGATTGAAAATCAGAGCAGATTGCGTGAGATTGAAGCTACCTTGGCGAAAATGGGGAGTGAAACTGATAAAAATGCGAAAGTTGAATACTTAAAAGTTATTAATGAGATTCAATGGGGTTTATTTGCGAAGCAGGGATATTTAGCGATTGCTTACTTGCCTGCAACTGCTATGATGATTGATAATATTGGGATTGTGGGGGATTTGACTGAGAGAACCGACGCGATAAACGCGGCGTCTGGAAAAGATGAGGAACATTGGTATAGTGATGGTGGGACTATGTTGTTTAAGAGTTTGGCTGAGGATATCCCTTATTTGACTATGTTTGGTGGGTATCAGATTGCTTCTATGATTCATCCTGTTAAGGATTGGATTATTGATTCAACAATTAAGTCAATATCTAAAATAGCTGGTCCAGCTGGTGGTGCAATAACAAGTTTTGGCAGCAAATTGTTTAAAATCAAAAACAAGTTTAGTTTAGGAAACGACAAAGAAGGAATTGACCCTTTAGATTTATGGCTTGCCTCAAAACTGATTCAGAATATCTTTACGACTTTGGTTGTGGTAACACTAATCACTGGCTCTGTCTTGATTTTTACACTTCTTTTTATTGAAAAATTATTTGCTTTTGTATCTTCAATGTTTTTATTGATTTATGCTTTTTCAAAGAATCAAGAGGAGAGGATATCTAGTGCGGTTGCTAAGATATTTGTAGTGGCTTTTAAGACTATATTGATTGTAATTTGTATATTTTTAGCGATGTATTCTCTGTCACTAGTTGATAGCTTAGAGATGATATTTGTTGAGAGTTTCTTTAAGAGTATGGATATGATAGAGAATTCTTCTTGGGAGTATATGTTTTCAACAGGATCATTGGATATACCTCAATATTATGTTCTGGTGGGTTTGTTCTTCAAAAAATATATCTTTTTTGGTATGACAAAATTTGGATTTATGATGCTTAAGCTTGTTTTGGTTGTTCAGATGATTTGGAAAATGCCAGGGTTTATGTATGAGTTAATTTATGAGAATGTAAATTCAGTTAGTGATAGTGTAGGGGAGACATTAAGAAGTACATCAGAGGCTCAAACTATGAGGGTTTAGCCTCGGGGTATATATATCATTAAACGAAATTATAAAAAACTATATAGTAAAATATATGAAGAAGACTGTTGTTTTGTGATACTTATTTTTGATAAGAGACTGATGGGATATTATATCAATATTCCAGTCTCTCTTTTCTAATAATCTCAAAACTCTTGCCACTTTTATTTAAAAAATCAAAAGCATTACACATACACTTAACACCTTCAAATTCATATTCTATAGAGTCATGAGTATGTCCGAATATCCAATACTTCATAGTGCCACTTCTCATATATTCATGTCCGTTAAAACAAAAAAATGTATTTGTCTGCTGTTGAAAAAACTCTTTTGACAAATGCTCATCTTGAAATGAAGGATTAATATGAGTTATCATCACATCACACTCTTTATAAACTGCTTCAATTTTTGGCAGCTCAATATGGTATAAATCATTAAAATTTTCAATACCTTTTATCATTTCAAAATCAAACATACAATTTTTCCACATCTCATTATTTGATTTTAGAGGAAAATTACCATTTGGGTAACGATAGTTTAAATAATCATCATAAAGCTTTTTGACATCTTTTTTTGAGTTGTTAAATTCTTTAAAATAATAATCAAAATGCAAGTCACTTAGTATGTCTATTTTCATTCTCAATCCCTCACTATTTTTTAGTTAATATATATTTTCTTGACATCTATTTCAATTTCAACTAAAATACCATCATAAGCGCGCGTTTCACCCGTTAAATCGTGGCAATACTCAGTCTTCTGAGCACCAGCGTGCTATCCACTTTTCATATCCTCTTTATTTATGACATGTAGCCGCGAACAAACACTATCACATGGTATAATGGTATTAAGTATATAAACAATATATATAGTTTTAATTTAAGTTGAATATTGTGTAACAAGTACCCAAGAGGCAGTGAATTGATTATTAAAAATACTAAAATACCTAGCAATTCAAAACGATCAGGGATAAATATCCCAACTATCAAGAAAGCTACAACAAACATTAGGAATGGTGCTAATATTACATCTTTAGTGGTCGCCGGTGAGGTTTTAATTTCTTTTTCCATGAATTTGCCTTTTTACTTTTTTAATAATTCAGATCTATTGATTAGAATCATTAGGACCTTAGCTGGACTTAAAATTCCACCAAATTCCTCATCAGACTTATTTTGAAGAAAATCTAGCTCACTTTTGTTTAAATATATACTCAACTGCTTATCTCTCTTTTCTTCTTGAGCTTTGATTGGTCGCCCTGCTTTCTTGGTAATTATAGCAGTAACCTTTGAGTTTTTTAAAGAACCTTTGTCTCTAGCTTTTAATTTAGATAATGCTGATGCATTGTTGTTATCAATATCATGTTCCATAGTTTTATACCTTTTTTAGTTTTTATAAATTAAATAAGTTGTTTACATTATATAATGTATTTAAATTATTCAAAGTAAGATACAGCTTCTGCAATATCTTTTATCTCTTTAATGATGTTTCTATAAACGAATTTATTTTTACCAGTGCTTGAAGCAATTTCTTCAATATTTTTCCCTTCGAGTAGAGAGTTCTGGAATATTTTTGAATGTCTAACTTTAAGTACGGGGACATCTTCTTCATCAAAATTTTCAGCAATAACCTTTTCAACAAATGTATCTTCTTTGGATTGATTATGTATAACAATAATATTGTCATTATAAGGTTTAATCTCAGCAATAGTATCAATCGTTGATTGTAGAGAGTTGAGATCATCAAGTGTTGGAACTATTACAACATTTGATGCTGCTATAGTATCAAGTACATCTTTAGAAGTAAAACCACCGAAATCAAAAATTTGTACTTCAGCATCACTTTTGAAATCTCTTACATCTTCAGAATAGTGATAAAAATCAAACACTTCTTCAGATATCCCTTCCTTGTCATTTGATACTACTATACAGCTACCTTTTTGTTTTTGCAACTGCTCATGCAAACTTATAGCTAGCGATGTTTTGCCAACTCCACCCTTGTGGTTAAATATAGCTACTTTTAAACTCATTTTATCCCCTTTTTATAGTTTTAATAAGTTGTTTACAATAAATAATGTATTCAACTTGAATAATATTATAAAGCTATTTAACTTAAGTAATGTTTAAAACACTTAATGAATTAAACAATGTGTAAAACTTTGTTTAATTAAATAGAAGTTTTGAGAGATATATAGAGTTTCATATTTTGCACTTAACAAGTATATAGCACTATTAATCCAAAAAATTAATTTTATTTTAATATTTAATATTTAATATAAAAAAAACGAGGTATTGCAAATGAAAAAAAACTTCAAAACGAGAGAATGTGCGTGTGACTTTATTAATGATAAGCTTATTGAAGATATCGCTATTAAAAATACGATACTTGGTGATATGCTAAAACATAAAGAATTGGTAATTTCTCTTTTGAGAAGTGGAAAGAGCAGCAGAGAGCAATTAGGATTATATAAAAGGAACAAGAGCACTATAGATAAAGTATCTTTAAGCAGTTATCGGGTTTATTTGAAGCTGTATTTTGATGGTTATTATCAAGAATATCTGTTCGAGAAAAAATGTGATATTGAAGTTTCGCCCATGGCGAAAAATAAACAATAAAGGAAGAAAAAGATGCAGTATAAAACACCTTATTATGACCATAAAACTCATTTGAAATTTGCAAAAAACACAAGAACCGTTGAGCAAACTTTTAAAATAGATAAATTCAATAAAGTTCTTGAAGATGCAGAAAATGCAACAAAAGTGGATTTGGGAATTCAAAATTTAATTCAAGAAAAATATGCTCACGATTTAGTCATACTTGCAATAATGTTTGAGATAGTGAATAATGCATTAAACAGTACAGATAAGGACGTAAAGGAGGCTAAAGAGTATCTTGACAACCTGATGGAATCCGATAAAAATATTGAAAATAATTTGAAAAATTATATAGAACTCAAAGAGACATATAAACATCTAAAAATAGCCGAAGTAAAACTAAAAGACAGTTCTCTTAGCACAAAAGATATATCAAAAGTTGAAAAGCAAATAGAGCAGTCTCAATACAAACTAGATGAAGTGGCAAAAAAAATCAATATAGAAACAGCTAAATCAAAACTAGTGTTCAATTCTGCTCGAGAGTTTTTGGAATTTAATAGCAAGTTCGAAAATGAAAGCTTTGAATCATCTTATAGAGAGGCAATTACAGATGCGGAAGCATTGCAAAAGATATTTGAAACACCAGTAGCGAAACTACATGCATTAGCAAAAGAAACAGTCGGTGATGTCAACAATCTAAGTGCTCAAAGTTCAGATATCCAATTGCAAAGCCAAGATGTAGATTTGAAAAAAGCAATGGATTTAGCAACATCAGTATCTCCGATGCCAATATTAAAATCTTAAAAAAAAGGGAAAATATGCAAGAACAAGACAGATATTATGACGGATATAGTGAATTTATAGAAGATGAATTTGGTGACGAGATTAAAGTTACTTCTAGCGATAAATATTTTTATTATATAACTGGAGAGTATAAAATATGGGATTATCCGCTCGAGAAATTGGGTGAAGTGGCGGAAAAAATTAATACAAGTTTAAATGTTTTTAATCGACATTGGGATATTGCCGCGGCTATCGAGATGAACAACAGAAATATACCGCTCGAAAACATAGAAAATATCCAAAATGTATCCAAAATATTGCAGGGTTGTGACATTAGTGCTCAAGAAAACAATAGAGGGTCTAATTACTTAATTAATTTAATTGATCAAACTCTAAATAAGTATATAGAAACAAAAAAAGTTGGACACATGAGTTATAGTGAAGTCTACAACAAACTATCAGAAATGTATTATGAAAACGAACCCTCTGAGAGGCTTCATGAGGTGAATGGAAATAATCTTTTTGTGTCAATTTATAACTCAAAACTAGGTCTTGAGATGTGTGAAATTACAGAAAAAGAATTAGATTCCATGGATCAATGGGAAATTATGGCGGCTTTCCAAATGAATAACAGAGATATACACATCACAAATATGGAAAGTATTAAGGGCGTCTCAAATATATTAAAGGAAAGTGATATAGAGGCTCGAGAACAGGGTCAAAGTTTCGAAGAAATATTTGATAAAAAAATGAATATCTACAATATTGATAATCTTGTCATAAGCGATGAGCAGGCTGTTTTGGATGAAGAGATAGTTGAAGAATTTGAATATATGACTCTAGGAGCAATGTCAGTATCTAAAAGAGGTTGGATGAAATGACTTTTCGCACGTGCGAAACTATCTTTGACATCATCAAAATTTTCAGATAAAATATCACCATAAGCACGCGTTTTTCCTGAGCTGTCCTCAGCTCTTGGAGTGACCAACTTCGGGTTGGAACCAGCGTGCTCTCTCACTTTTCGCACTTGCGAAATTAATCCTCTAGTTGATTGACAATATGAGTCGTCATTGCAAAAATCGCCTCTTTCTCGTTCTCTCTCGTTTTCATATAAAGGTTATAAATATCTATCCCGTCTTTGACTAAATTTAGAATCTCTTCTTCGCTCAAATCTTCGCTCATATCTCTTAAATCCGTTTTTATCCAATCTATTAATTTTTGAGTATCCACTTCTGACATGCAATTCCTTTTTTATGAAATAATTATAAAATTTTCATCTCTATCCAGCACATGCAAAAAACTAATTAATCCATAAGTATTTTTCAAAAGATGAGAAACAAGGTTATCTATTTCTTGCAAATTTCTATCTGGATGAACATTAAACAAAATTAAACATTCCGATTTTAAAGGTTCATATTTTTTGAAATCAAAATCGTAAAAAATATTTGCACTTGGAATATGATTATTTATCATAATATCCTTCAGATCGCTTTCATTTACAAGTTCGTGAGGTTCAATCAGATTTTTTAAATATTTTATTTTCTTATGTTTTTCTTTTTTATGGCAAGAAACTTTATATTTTAAAATTTCAATAAATAATTCTTTTTTTTGTAAATATACTATTTGAGTCATGTATTCAAAATTAGACACAATATTTTCAACTACCGGTTCTAAATAGTTGTGCTTCTAAACTTTCAGCTTTTTTTAAAAGAGCAACTTTGAGGGTGTCCATGTATTCATTATGTTTAATCCCAACTTTTTCAAATTCTTTTGTCCACTCATTTAATGCTATTTCATCCATTTCTATTGGATTATCAGGCGTTCTAAAGTAAATAAAGGCTTTATATATCTGATTATCAAAATAAACTTCAATTTGTTTACGGTAATAATGATCAGGAACACCTTCAAACATGTCAATTTTAGATATATTAGTTGTTATTAATTCGTACAATTCTCCATCTATTTGCCATTTTTTTTCATCTTCTAATAGATATGGATAATTAAATGTTTTAGCTGGATACATACTATACTTGTCTCTAGTCGTGCTAATCCCAATTAGTTTATCATCTTCAAGCCTATTTTGGTTTTTAAAGCCTTTTTTCATTGAGCCATATACAAATAAATATGTTTTCATATCTTTACCCTTTTTGTGATTTTGCTTCTGCATGATATCTGAAACTTAAATTTTTCAATTTATCTGACATTCTAAACTTTTTTGAATATTGTTTAAATTTCAATACTCTTAATAATAATATCATCACCGTTAAAACTCTCTTGTGGATCACCTAATTGATAAAGAAATATTCGTTTTTTATCCTTCTTGGGCTGTATTTCATATCTGTAGCTTTTATGCAATAGCTCAATATCAATATAAATTCTCGAACTGTGTATATATCTCTGTTGTCTAATCCTATATTTTTAATCAAACTTTTAGCTTGATCTTCATTCTTGAGAAGTATAGAAGTTATATTTGTTAATTTAATGCTATGAGAGTCGACAAATAGTCCACTAATACCTAGTCTCGTTGCCGTAATTGTTACTTCGCATGGTTGCCATGCTTTAGAGTTCAATCCCACCTCTATCTCACTTCTAGCAGGTATTCTTCTCTGTTCTCATATAGATAATCCCAAATCTTAAACGCTGTTTTTTTAGGTAGAAAATAAAAATTCTGAGCGTTCATAATCAATCCGTCGAGATTGAGGATTAGAGGAATTCCGTCGAAGCCGTAGCCATTCACATAGAACTCTTCAGTCGTGTGGATTTTTCTGAACTCTTCTCTGAATTTTTCAAATCCCTCTCTCTTCTCTTGATAATTAGTAGTAGGATTAATAATAGTAGTAGGATATGTCGGATTTATTTCCGAGTTTTTTTCGGATTTATTTCCGAATTTGTTCGGATTTATTTCCGAGTTTTGCTCTAACTCGGATTTATTTCCGACATAGTGATTCGGATTTATTTCCGAGGTTTTACTTGCGTAAAGTTTGCCTTTTTTTGTGATCGCAACGCAGTCTTTTTTCTCAACTTTTTTGTAATCTATTAATTCTATTCGAGATAGTGATTTTAAGTGTCTATAGATTGTGTCTGGTTTGAGATTAAGTAGTATCAATTCCTGTGCGATTATCTGTCGAGCCACCCAATAATATACTTTATTCTCTATTATTATGGGCTCTGCCCATGTTGATGCTGTTGTAAGGAGATCAAATATATGTGCTTGATTGATATTGGTTATGCCAAGAGCTATCGCTTGTGGTTGGTTTATGATTAGAGTATATTTCATTTTTTGTACCTTTTTAAAGCACTAATAATGATAATGAGGCTATAATTGCAGCTCAAATATCCTTCTTAGGGTTTTGTATTAGTTAGATTTTTTTCATCAATATCCGCCCGCCAAGAACGATAATTGTTTGGAAAATTTCTAACGGCTAACTTGCTACTTCGACAACATTTCCATTTATGTAATCTTCAATCCATTCTTTACGATAGACGCATTGGTTTCCAACTTTTGTGTACTTTATTTTTCTCTGCAGTCTCAAATTTCGAAGTGTTGTTTTTGAGATTGGCAATAATCCATCTATTCCTTTTTCCACTTCTTCGGTTGTGTAGTATTGCTTTTGTGGTGTCATCTTTTTGTCTTTTTTTGCATAGTGCATAATTTTATCCTTTTTTTTGTAATTTCACTATTATAATGCAAGAAAAATATGATGTCAATAGTTTTTTGCGATTTAAGAGTATTTCTAGTACAATGTTGTAATTAATTTGTAATATGCGAGGGATAAAAAATGAATACAGTAATGTCTAAACTATTTGATTTTAATTCATCTACATACTATCGCTGGAAAAAAGAAGGTCGTCCTATAATTGCACTACTTGAAAAATACTTCACTAAAGAAGATTTAATAGAGTTTTTAGAAACTGGAAAAATATTAAAGTTTGAAAATTTGAATTTATCAGATAACTACATTAATAGTTTATTGGATAGATGGCTAAAGCCATATGATAGTTTAGTTTTTGAAAAAATTCTATATTTTTATTTTGATGAGTTTGCAGTTAATTTTATAAAACATGATAAAGATGGTGAATTGACAGATGATAGTATTTGTTATGAATATAATAATTACAATTACGGCGGAGTACAGCCAATCGAATTATTTATATCTTTTGTATTAGATTATCAATATAATGATGATATTAATAATATTATACTTGAATATGCAGAAGATGATTTTATTAACATGAAAAATTACAGAACAAAACTCTTATATGCTGTATCTAATGAGATTACATTTCAAGAATTTAATTTTATACTAGAGTACAAATACAAACTTGATATTAAACATTACTAAAGCGGGGTTTGTTTTTTCACAATACATAATAAGAGGCTTTAAAAGTTTTTAATAGAGAGTTTGGAATTGTTTCATATAAAATCATATTTAAAATATTTTAAGTGGCCTTTTACCATATATGTACTATAATCTGTACATATATTTAAAAAGGAGTAGAAATGCAAACTATGACATTTTCTCAAATGAGACAAAATCTAGCTACTGCTATTGATACAGTTGTAAACAATCACTCTCCGATTATTGTCACTAGACAAAACAAAGAGCCTGTAGTTATGATTTCGCTTGATGATTACAAGTCTATAGAAGAGACATCATATCTTATGCAAAGCATGACAAATGCATCAAGGTTAAATAGTGCTATAGCACAACTCAATGCAGGGCAAGGTGGAACTAGAGAGCTTATAGAAGAATGAACCTCACCTTTGCAGATGAAGCTTGGCAAGACTATCTCTACTGGCAACAAACTGATAAAAAGATTTTAAAAAAGATAAATGCTCTTATCAAAGAGATAAAAAGAGAGCCATTTAAAGGTACTGGCGAACCCGAACCACTAAAGTATAATTGGTCTGGCTATTGGTCAAGACGCATAACTATAGAGCATAGGCTGGTGTATAGAGTTACTGAGAACGCAGTTTTGATAGCTCAATGTAGATATCATTATTGATAAAAATCGGAATAAATCCTGCTCTTGTCTAATTTTATATCAAAGCTAGGCAATTAAAAGAAATGCTATAATAACACTATATTAAAATAAAGGATTTATAGATGCACTCTTTAGTATTAAATGTAGAAGATGGTTTTTATAATCAATTATTATCTTTTTTAGACAAAAATAAAAAACAAGTAAATATAGTTGAAGATTCTAGAGATGATGGATATCCGTCTATCTCAAAAGATGAAGCAAGAACAAGAGTAGCTGTTGCTGTAGAAGAGTACAGAAGTGGGAAGATGAAAACAGTACCATACTCTCAAGGTATGGATGAAATTGACAATTGGTTAAACAACCTTTAATGAGAGTTGTAAAAAGTCCTTCTTTTAATGATAAACTTCTCTTGATTCTAAAATATATTGCTATTAATAACCCTGCAAACGCTAAAAAATACAAAAAAGATTTAGATAAAAAAATATATGCTCTTGTTAATATGCCCTTCAAAAATAGACAATCAACACATTATGATGATTACAGCACAAGAGATTTGATTTTTAAAGGCTATACCGTACCTTATATAATTGATGATGATGTAATAATAATCATTGATATCTTTAAATGGGAAGATAGATAAATTCTCAACTCATTGCGGTAAATGTTGCGGTAAGTAATTTTTTAAAGCTCTAAAACCTCGCTAAATAGGGATTTACAAACATAGAGTGCTTACCTCGACAAGGTAAAAGTCACTGGTTCGAGTCCAGTTGTGAGCACCATCATTACTACCAATCCCTTATTTTAGATATTTTCAACTTCCCTCTAGTTTTACTTGTTACAATTTCCATACATTATT
>Ga0265295_1004726_pt1 | contig 18082 bp, 12 predicted proteins | sample Munlansysbiofilm_FD_192503 | JGI IMG/M metagenome (GOLD analysis project Ga0265295, IMG submission 192503) | Leachate microbial communities from a municipal landfill in Southern Ontario, Canada - Methane capture system biofilm | ecosystem: Engineered > Solid waste > Landfill > Unclassified ...
TCAAAGAAGTCGTTGTAACAAACACGGTGGTTGTAGACCAAATCGAAAACTATCCAAAAGTCGTACAATTATCGATTGGCCAATTATTAGGTAAAGCCGTCATTCATATCATCGACGACGAACCAATTAGCCAAATCTTTGAAAACATATACGAAGTACACAAAGAATGAAACTCGTTGTCGGACTCGGCAACCCAGGCAAACAGTACCAACACACAAGACATAATGTCGGCTTTGAAGTCCTAGACTTATTAGCGAAACACTATAATGCCACATTCAAACTAGATAAAGCCTTTAAAGGTGAAGTCGCAATGACGCAGGTTGGATTAGAAAAAGTCATTTTATTGAAACCTTCGACCTTTATGAATTTATCTGGTGAATCCGTGATTCAAGTCAAAACATTTTTCAAAGTCGAACTCGACGATATCATCGTGGTATACGATGACATTGCGTTAGACTTAGGTAGATTGAGACTGAGATTATCTGGTTCAGCTGGTGGACATAATGGTATGAAAGACATCATCAAACATTTAAGTTCAAGCGAATTCAAACGCATTAGAGTTGGTATATCTGGGACCGATAAAGCACTGTGTGCACACGTCTTAGGAAAGTTTTCAAAAACAGAAACACCAGAGATAAAAATCGCTTATCAGTATGCAAAAGATGCAGTCATCGATTTTATCTCTAATCAACCTTTTTCAAATATTATGACCAAATATAACACCCCGGCGATATAAATTATCGTCCGGGTTTTCATAGCCTGAGGTGACAAAATGGACGCATTTTATAAGTATTTTAGCAAACTGAATCCACATCCAAAAATCTTAAACGCACACGATCATATCACACTGAGTCAGACCAACGATGCCTATAACATGACACTGATCGCCAGTGATTTTTTAGCGAACGATGACACCCTTTTTGTCGTCTTACCAAACCTCTATTTAGCACAGGTCTATTACGACGGATTATCGCTTCTCCTCGAGCAATCAGACGTTTTATTTTATCCATCAGATGAGATCCTAACCTCGTTGTTGGCTTTAACCTCTATAGAGTTCAAAATTGAACGAATTTATACGCTTGGAACACTCTTAGAAAAAAGTAAGAAAATCGTCGTCACTCACCAGACTGGTATCATTAGGAAAAACCGTTCTAAAGCCATTTGGCAATCCGCAACGAAGTCTTTTAGAGTAGGCGACGCATTTGACATGAATGCCGTGATTACCTATTTAGTTGAGCATGGCTATAAGCGTGAATATACCGTATTGAAGACGGGTGAGTTTGGTGTTCGTGGCGAAATCTTGGATATCTTCCCAATAGGTAGTGAAGCACCATATCGTCTTTATGTCGGTTTTGATGAAATTGAAAAAATCAAAATCTTCAAACCCGATACACAAATCACGTTTGGACAGACCAGTGAAATCAAAGTCTTACCCATGAATGAACTTTTCTTTACGGACGCAGAAAAAGAAGTTGTCGTTGATGAGGTCGAAGCTTATTTTAACAAGCACACAGTATCTGATTTAGAGTTCAAGAAATTCAATCAGGATTTAGATCAACTCTATAACAGACAAAACTTAGATGGTTTATCTTTTTACATGCCATTCTTTAAAGACTCTAATCATGCCTTGTTTGATTTTGTTGACCACAAAAAAATCTATATCATCGATAAATATAAAATGGCTAAAAATGATGACCGGATGCACCTTGACTTAGAAGAATATATCAAAACATATAAAGGTCGAACCTTATTGGATATTCCATTTTATTTCAAACTCGATGAGATTTATGCCTATCCACACATTGAAATCAGTGGGTTTACAAAGATTGGTTCACAAGATGAATTAGTCATCCACGCGAGAGACCCGATTACGTATCAAGGGAACTATGATGCATTCATAGATAGACTCTTGAAGGAACAAGACACCTACATTCTTTCTATGTCTCAACCAGCACGTCTAGATAAACTAAAAGAATTGCTTGAAGCGAAAAATGTCAGCTATGTATTAAACCCAACTGAAGTGGTTGTCGATATGGTTAATATCTACTATCCATATCAACAAATCTCATTTGATTTGGTCAAATACGGCCTGCATGTTCTAACGGAATCCGATATCTTTGATTATAAGAATAACAAAAGAAGGATCCGTTATAAATCAGTGATGTCTGAGATGGTTAAAATATCCGATATCTCAGAACTTAAAGTAGGCGATTATGTCGTTCACTACGATTACGGAATTGGCAAATATATTGGCCTAAAAGAGATGGAACTATCTGGCAATGTGAGAGATTACCTCCATATCGCCTACGATGGTAGTGATTACTTATATATCCCAGTCGATCAAATCGATAAAGTGTTAAAGTATTCATCGAAAGATGGTCATGAACCGAAACTAACCAAACTAGGGACCACACAATGGGCAAACACCAAGAAGAAAGTTAAGAGTAAGTTAAATGATATTTCAGATAAACTCTTAGCACTATATAAAGAACGCGAACAAGCAGTTGGCTATCAGTTTGTTAAAGACAACGATATGCAGCTACAATTTGAGGCGAACTTCGAGTACGATGAAACGCCAGACCAATTAAAGTCCGTCAAAGCGATTAAATCGGATATGGAATCTAAAAAACCAATGGATAGACTTTTAATCGGAGACGTTGGCTATGGCAAAACTGAAGTCGCCATGCGCGCTGCATTTAAAGCTGTCATGTCCGACAAACAAGTCGCCTATTTAGTCCCAACCACTGTCCTTGCCAGACAACACTTCTATGCCTTTAAAAAACGTTTTGAGTCCTTTGGTGTTACTGTGGAACTATTATCCCGCTTTGTCACAGTTCGTGAGCAAACCGATATCTTAAAACGATTGGAAAAAGGACTAGTAGATATTGTCATCGGGACACATAGATTACTATCCAAAGACATTCAGTTTCATGACTTAGGGTTACTCATCATTGATGAGGAACAACGTTTTGGCGTCGAACACAAAGAACGCATTAAAGAAATGAAAGTCAATATCGATTGTCTATCCTTATCGGCAACCCCGATTCCAAGAACCCTGCAAATGGCTTTGATGGGCATCAAGGACTTATCCATGATTGAAACCCCACCAGTCAATAGATACCCCATTCAAACGTATGTCGTAGAAAGACACGATGCCATCATCAAAGAAGCCATCGAACGAGAGCTTTCTAGAGCAGGTCAAGTCTTCTATTTATATAACAAAGTATCAGACATCGAACTCGTCGTCAAGAAACTCATGATATTAGTACCAGATGCGAAGATTACCTTCGCACATGGCCAAATGAGTAAAGATAAAATCGAAGATGTTTTAACCGATTTCATTGACCGTAAATACGATGTATTGGTATCCACAACCATTATTGAAACCGGGATTGATATTCCAAATACCAATACCCTAATCATCCACGATGCCGATACCTTGGGGTTATCCCAACTGTATCAAATCAGAGGTAGAGTGGGTAGAAGCGATAAAATTGCCTATGCGTATCTCATGTATCAACGCCATAAAGTCATGACGGAGGATGCGATGAAGCGCTTAAAAACGATTCAAGATTTTACTGAGTTAGGGTCAGGCTTTAAGATTGCTATGCGCGATTTATCGATCCGTGGCGCAGGTGATATTCTAGGTGGCGAACAAAGTGGGTTCATTGATACAGTTGGGATAGATATGTATCTAAGACTACTAGAAGAAACCATCGATGAAAAACGTGGGATTAAGAAAAAAGAAGTTAAAGATGAAAAAGAATTACCGCTATCCAACAGACATATCTCCAAAGACTTCATTGATTCAGATGAAGTTAGAGTGGCCATTCATAAACGCATTGCACAACTGAATACGCTCATAGATATTGAAAACTTAAAGATGGAATTAGAAGATAGATTCGGTAAACTAGATGAAGATTTAGTGATCTACATGTATGAAAAAGTATTTAAGAAACTATGTGCGAAATTAGGCGTTGAAAAAACGATCAAATCGACCACAGATGTGACCTTGGTCTTATCGGTAGAAGCGTCCAGTCAAATCAACGGCGAATCCTTATTCTTATATGCCAGTGAAACCAATGCGAACATCAAATTGTCTTATTTACATGACCGTATCCATATCGCATTATTATTAGATAAAAACAACAAACACTATTTGTTTAGGTTCATTGAATACCTATCATTGGTAACCAAACACTTATAGCAGCCCAAACGGCTGCTATTATTTTTAAATATTGTCAACTTTTACATAATCCGTAAAAATATTACGGTAGCTTTGACAAAATATTACGGAAGTGATAAAATATTATCGAGAGGTGATTTTTATGCTAAAGAAATTCACAGTCAGAAACTATAAAGGATTTAAGGAAGAAATTAGTATTGATTTCTCGAAGTACAGAGACTATCAGTTCAACAAACAAGTTATCAAGCATAGTCTTTTAAATATGGGCGTAATTTACGGTAAAAACGGAGCAGGTAAAACAAATTTTGGACTTGCCTTATTCGATATAACATTGCATTTGGTAGATAAACAAAAATCTTTGTATGAATATTCAAACTATTTAAACGCCTCAAGTGCAGATTCAAGTGCTAGATTTTCATATCAATTTGTGTTTGATAATCAAGAAGTTACCTATAATTATCAGAAAAAAGATGCAGAAAAGTTAGTATTCGAGGAATTATATATTGGTGATCAAAAGGTATTTTCGTATAACTACAATACACACGCATCTGATTTAGAAAATATGAGTTTAGTAGATGCGGAAACCTTACAAATAGATAAAGAAAATATCACGATCTCGTTACTTAGATACATCAAGAACAATACAATTCAAGATAGACAATCCATTTTGAGTAAGCTCTTTGAGTTTATTAACAATATGCTTTGGTTTCGTTCACTTGGACAAAATGAGTATATTGGATATAAAAGCGGCATTGATTTTATTATGACTAGTATTATTAAGAACGGCAGAATTAAAGATTATGAAGCATTTCTCAATAAAGCCGGTATTAACCTTAAACTAGAAGTGAGAAGGGATGCAACTGGACAAGAAATGATATTTGCTAGATTTGGACAAAAGTTACTTGTTTTTTGGGATATTATTTCGAATGGGACACAAGCATTGACGTTGTTTTATTTTTGGAGTCAAGAGTTAGCAAATATATCTTTCTTATTCATCGATGAGTTTGATGCATTCTACCACACTGAATTAGCTGAAGTGATTCTTCAAGAATTATCTCAAAATGCTGTGGGACAAGTTTTCTTAACGACACACAATACAGCACTCATGTCTAATAACATATTAAGACCAGATTGCTATTTTGTGATTGCAAATAATAAATTGACATCTCTGCCTGACTGTACAGAAAAAGAACTAAGAGAAGGACATAACTTAGAGAAGATGTATAGAAATGGCGATTTTAGAGAATAAGAAAAACGTTTTATTTATAGTTGAAGGGGATGGCGCAGAGAATACCCTAATACACCACATTAATAGAGTATTAAAGATAACGGATGAATATAAAGTATTGGCATATAATACAGTCATTTATGAACTGTATGAAGAAATAATGAGCGATTCTGATTTGGATTTATTGTTATTACTTAAGGAAAAAGCAAATCACGAAGATAAGGCGAAGTTTTCGGTAAAGTACACAAATATTTATTTGATATTTGATTTTGATCCTCATCACCACAAGTATGATTTAGATAAATTAAAGTCAATGTTGGTTGAATTCTCAGACTCTACTAATGGTGGCAAACTCTATATAAACTATCCTATGGTAGAATCGTATAAGCATTTAAAACAAATGCCCGACCTAGGATTTTTGAAAAGAACCGTATCAAAATTAGAAGTATTAGAGTACAAAGCAATAGTGGGAACTTTTCCAATTTATAGTAACCTCACTAAATATACATATACGACTGTAAGGGATATGTTGTTGCATCATACAATAAAGTATAATTTTATTGGAACTAAGAATAAGACAATTGGTGACATCGAGATATACGAAGATGAAGACCAATTGTTCGCACTAAATGTCTTGAATATACAAAATCATCAATATAATATGGACCAACTTTACGTATTAAACACAGCGATATTTTATGCACTAGACTTAAGTCCAAAGAAACTATACAATCAGCTATTAAAACATCAGGTCAAATTATAGCAGCCCAAACGGCTGCTATTTTTGTTTAAATAATACTTTATTTATTGAAGTATGGGGGTATAATGTAAGTATAAATGGAAGTGATTATATGGGAAAATTATCACGTCTGGAAATTAAAACGCTTCGAAGAAAACAAAACATCGTATCAAGGTACCTAGCGAGTTTGGTGATTACCACCGTCGTGGTGGTAGCTTCTTTTAGTTTATTTAGACCGCTTGAGGCGCGTATTACCAATATTCAGTTACTCGAAACCGAGATGTATGTTAGTACTTTCGTCATCCCAAATGACGACCTGGTTCAAGGGTCATTGAAGATTACATTAGAAAGCACATCCACTTATCAAGAAGCTCCAATAACAATCGGGGAATCTATGGGGTACTTCAACGAACTCATATATGGCAGAACGTATAAGATTAAAATCAAAGGGGATGTTGGCTATGGGATACAGACCTTTCATGAACAAACCTACTACCTAAGGAAAGCCATTAATGTGGCGATTGATTTCGACCAATATCAACATACGATATCTTATAGTGTTATGGGCAATGACATCTTTAACATCATCCCAACCAATACATTTTACGTCGATATATATGATGATAAAACCTTCATTCAGCGAGACACCTTTGTCATCGATGAATCCAGATCATTATATGGTAATGGGTCTGTCTTAGACATCAAAGCAGATGGGTATACGTACCGGTTTGTGATCAAATACGATTACCGTGGTGGCGAAGCGACTCTTTATGAAAGTGACTTCAAAACATCCACTTTACCAGTGATAGAAGGCGAAGTTTACGGTGGATTGGATTTCATCAGTTATTACCTACTAGTGACAGACTTTGCCTTTAGGATAAAAAACCCTCTAGTATTGGTAAAAATCGAAGGCAGTGACTATCTTTTTGAAGAGACTATCGATATAGAGACTAGTCCAGTCATACAAAATATGTTAGAAGGATTAGCCTTAGGGTATTACACGTTTTCAGTATATATAGATTTAGGCAACGGATTAGAATCTTATTATAAAGCATATGTAGAAGTGGGAGGCATGGAACAGACATGGCTAAATTAAATCAAAAGAGCATTACATCCATTATCTTTTTATCACTAGGCGGGTTATTTTTATTGATCGCCATTCTTGGTAGATTTATTTTCAATCCAGGGACCTTAATGTATGAATTATCGGTTGAGAGTATTGGTAAGTTTTTTGATATCATCGACTTTTTTGAAACAAAACTACCAGCGATTGTTGAAACACTCGCTATCATCGTTTTCTTATGGCTATTAGGTAAAGCCATTGGTCTGTTACTCAAACTATTTAGTCTAGAAGGTAAGAAATCTAAGACAATCGCCAATATCGTTGCGTCTACAATCAAATATGGTTTATTGTTGATTGGTGCCTTCTTAGTCCTTTCTGCATGGGGTGTTGAAACACCAACCCTCTTAGCATCATTAGGGATCTTAGGGTTAGCCATTTCATTTGGTGCCCAAAATTTAATTGAAGATATTCTTGCAGGACTGTTTATCATCTTTGAAGATCAATTTGAAATCAACGATATCATTCAAATTGATGGCTTTAGAGGTAAGGTAACAGAAATCGGACTTAGAACCACTAAATTCGAAGATGTGAATGGTGATATAAAGATCATCAATAACAGTGACATCAGAGGTGCGATTAACACAACCAATAAGTTATCACCAGCCATTTGTGATGTGTCGGTTTCTTATGGTGCTAACTTAAAAGAAGTGGAAGATATCATCAAAGCCAATTTAGAACGCATTAAAAAGAATATTCCTCACATCAAAGAAGGTCCATTCTATTTTGGTGTAGAGTCATTAGCTGAATCTGCAGTCGTTTTAAGGGTCTATTCTAAGTGCGATGAAGAAAATAAATACAGTGTTAGAAGACAACTCAATCGTGAAATGAAACTGATTTTTGATGAAAATAACATTGAAATCCCATTTAATCAAATCGTTGTCCACCAAGTTAAAGAAGATAGTACAACTTAAAACCTGAAAAGCCAGTTAACAAAACGTTAATTGGTTTTTTAAAATATATGCCATCATTTTTGAATTATGTAACGAATTAGCATAAAAAATTAACAAAGAATATACAAAAACATAGAAAACAAGTAGAAAATATAAAAATGTGTAACAAAATAGTTGCAAAATCATTCTTTTTATGTAAAAATGTTCAACTATAAGAGAGGGCACTATATGTATACAAGAGAAGATATTTTAAAATTAGCTAAAGAATCCGATGTGAGATATGTGAGATTACAGTTTACCGATATGTTAGGTACAGTTAAGAATGTTGAGATTCCGGTTACCAACTTATCTAGAGCACTAGACAATGACATCATGTTTGATGGTTCATCGGTTAAAGGCTTTGTTAGAATAGATGAAGCAGATATGTATTTATACCCTGATATCAACACATGGTTAGTCCTTGAATGGGAAAAATCACCAGTCGGTAAAGTTGCCCGTTTAATTTGTGATGTTTATAAATCCAATCGTACACCTTATGAAGGTGATCCAAGATATGTATTAAAAAGAAACCTACAAGCATTAAAAGCATTGGGTTTTGATAAATTCAATGTTGGGGTTGAACCAGAGTTCTTCTTATTTAAGCTGGATAGTAATGGCAGACCAACGATGGAGTTTTCTGATTTGGGTGGATATTTTGATTTATCCCCAATTGATGGGTCAGAAGACGTCAGACGTGACATTGTACTAGAACTTCAAAAGATGGGTTTTGAGATGGAAGTATCACACCATGAAGTGGCATATGGTCAACATGAAATTAACTTTCATTTTGACAATGCACTTGAAGCGTGTGATAACATTCAAACCTTTAAAGTATTAGTTAAAAATGTGGCAAGACGCCATGGGTACCACGCCACCTTTATGCCAAAACCAGTTCAAGGCATCAATGGGTCTGGGATGCACTCTAATTTATCCATTTCCACTGCCGATGGTAAGAATGCTTTCTATGATGTGAATTCTGAAAACGGCTTAAGTGATGTTGCCTTAAAGTTTATTGCAGGTGTCATGAAACACGCGCAAAGCTTTGGCTTAGTTTGTAACCCGATTGTCAACTCATACAAACGTTTGGTCCCAGGATATGAAGCCCCAGTATATATCGCATGGAGCGATTCAAACCGTTCGACGATGATTCGTATTCCTGCCGCTAGAGGGCGTGGGCAAAGAATTGAAGTCAGAAGTGTGGATGCTGCAGCGAACCCATATCTCGCAATGTCAGTATTACTGGCATCGGGGTTAGATGGCATAAGCAACGACTTAACAGCACTTAATCCATTAAAGAAAAATTTGTTTAAGATGAGTGAAACCGAAAGAAGAAGATTAGGCATCAAGAATCTACCTGAGAATCTAAAAGAAGCGATCGATTTCTTTGAAAAGTCAGAGTTGATGAAAGCATCACTCGGCGATGAGTTATTCGAAAAATACTTAGAAGCTAAAAACCGTGAGTGGGATGAATATAAGATGAAAGTCACTCAATGGGAATTAGACAAATACTTACCGATATTTTAATCCCCCTGTCCCCGCTATATCGCTATAGCGGGGATTTATCATTGTGTTAGCAGATTACTCCCTAAATAGATGTATCTTTGTTTAAATCGTATAGGTTTCTATTAATTAATCCTCGGAAATCTTTATAACCATTCAACGCCCTGATCATCATCTCTATTCGTGATTTCCTTTTATACATATACTACAATGAAAAATCATCTAAAGAGGTGCCAAAACATGCATTTTAATTCTGCCAAAACATGCATTTTATAGTTGACAAAACATACATCAAAGAGTATGATGAATGCAAGAGGTGGAGACATAATGAAATCAAACACGACATATTTACCTAGATTAATAGAAAAAACAATCACCGAATCCATGAAAACTAATGGTTGTATTGTCATTGAAGGACCAAAGTGGTGTGGTAAGTCAACAACATCGGAAAGATTTGCGAAAAGCGTTGTTAAGTTTCAAAAGCCTGCCACTTTTAAACAATACAAGATTCTAGCTGATATTGGTGATGATAACTTGCTTTCTGGAGCGAAACCAGTACTCTTTGATGAATGGCAAAAAATACCGGAGTTGTGGGACTATATTAGAAACTATATTGATGAAATCTCAGGAAAGGGATTATTCATTTTAACAGGTTCAGCTAAACCAATTGAGGATAAAGAGCGGCATAGTGGCATTGGACGAATGAAAAAAATAACCATGCGCACGATGAGCTTGTGGGAAAGCAACGAAAGCAGCGGAGAAGTATCACTAATAAACCTATTCAATGGTGATGAAAATATATCAGGGAAAAACAAACATCAATTGAAGGATATTGCCCACTTTATTTGCAGAGGTGGTTTTCCAAGTGCTGTAATAGAAGAAGATAAAAGTGTTGCTTTAAATTACGCAAAGGACTATGTTAATACACTTGTATCGACGGATATTACCAGTGTGGATGAAATTAGAAGAAACCCAAAACGAGCAAGGGCTATATTAAAATCGTATGCAAGAAATATTTCAACCCCTGCTAAAATGACGACTATATTGAAAGATGTTGAATCTAATATAGATACTCAAGATATTAGAACAATCACCTCATATATTGACGCATTTTCAAAATTATTCGTTATTGATGAGACTGAAAGTTGGACACCAAAACTCAGATCAAAAACTGCAATCAGAACCACGAGTACAAAACACTTTGTTGACCCAGCTATTGCCACAGCGATTTTGGATGCAAATCCAAATGATCTTATGAGTGACTTAAACACTTTTGGACTGCTTTTTGAAAATTTAGTCGTAAGAGATTTAAAGATTTATGCAGAGTCATTAGATGGAAAAATCTATAATTATCGTGACAAATCAGGGTTAGAGGCTGATGCAGTGATTCATTTAAATAATGGCAAGTGGGGTTTAGTTGAAATTAAACTTGGTGGTGAAACATTAATTAATGAAGGTGCACAAACCTTAACAAAATTAAAAGAAGTTATTGATCTAGATAAAATGAGCAAGCCAGCATTTTTAGCTATTATCACAGCTACCGATTCATTTGCATATCAAAGGGAAGACGGCATTTATGTAATACCTATTGCATGTTTAAAACCATAAACAGTCCTTAGAATGAAAATTGATCATATCTTCTTCATTGGGTCGACCAAGGTCGGTAAAATGTTCTTAAAAGAAATTGAGGCTTACCTAAAATCGATTCATATCACTGCCTATTATTTAAACACAGAACGCGATGTGGATGCCTATCATTTTTACCTAAAACAAGGGTTTTACGAGCTTAGTGGCAATGTGATGTTGGCTAAAAGTTTAAAACCATAGACAAAAAGAAAGTGCATGACAAGTGCACTTTCTTTTTCTAAATAAACCCATCCTATTTATAGCCTAAAATCCGTGTTTGACATATGAAGTTTTTATGTGATAAAATCACTCTTGGTTGAATCATTTATAAGGGGGAATCGTATGCAAACGCTTGTAGTAGTAGGCACCCAATGGGGCGATGAAGGAAAGGGCAAGATTACGGATTTTTTAGCTCAAAGAAGTGATTTAGTTGTGAGATATCAAGGCGGTAATAATGCCGGACATACGATTGTATTAGAAGGTATAAAGTATGCGCTTCACACCATACCATCAGGCATTCTGTCTGAAAATATTATGAATGTATTAGCCAATGGGATGGTCATCAATCCTAAAGGCTTATTGAATGAACTCAAAAAGCTCGAAGGTAGAAAATATCACATGCGTATCTCTGATAGAGCACATGTCATCATGCCTTATCACATGGCATTTGACGCGATTAGAGAATCAAAGCTAAAAGATAAGATTGGGACCACCAAAAAAGGGATTGGACCTGCTTATACAGATAAAGCTGAAAGAAGCGGTATCCGTATGGGAGAACTCATAAATCCGATATTATTTAAAGAAAAACTAACAGAAATATTAGAACATAAAGACAGCCTCGCCAAATTATATGGCGAACCATTATTTGACTTTGATGATATCTATCACACGTATAGTGATTATGCCAATCAATTAAGACCGTTCGTATGTAATACATCCAAGTTGATTAACGAAGCAATCGAACAAAAAAAGAAGGTCCTATTTGAAGGGGCACAAGGGACTTTATTATGTCTAGACCATGGGACATACCCATTCGTGACATCCTCAAGTCCAACGGCTGCAAGCGTCCCTTTGAACACTGGGGTTGCACCTTGGTTAATCTATGGGGCAATCGGCGTCACGAAGGCTTATACCACGAGAGTTGGTGAAGGACCACTGCCAACAGAACTGTTTGACGAAAAAGCACATTATATTAGAGAAAAAGGCCATGAATATGGCACCACCACAGGTCGTGCCAGACGTGTGGGATGGTTAGACCTCGTTTTAATTAAACATGCCAAACGCTCAGGTGGTTTAAGTGGGTTAGCAGTGACCTTACTAGATGTACTATCTGGTCTAGATGAACTACAGGTTTGTGTCGGTTATATGCTGAATGGCAATTTAATCGATGAAGTACCAGGATTAATTGAAGACTTTAAAGCATGTAAGCCTGTGTATAGAGCATTGAAAGGTTGGCAAGCTGACATCACGCAAGTGACAGCTTATGAACAATTACCGGATGAAACAAAGGCGTATCTGTCTTTTATAGAAACTGAAACCGGTTTACCTGTGGATATTTTCTCAGTAGGGCCAGATCGCAAACAAACCATCATTGTGAATGAAATCTTCTAAAAGAATATACAAATTTATATAAAAACGAGCGGTAAACCTTATGTTTTTGAGGTTATCACTCGTTTTTATATAGCAACTTACTTAAGCATTGTTCGTTATTTAATAATGAAACATAAATGAAATGGTTTAGATACCAACAATATGGCATAATTTGTGCTATAATAGTAACGAAAGAAAACACCTTTTTTTTATGGCAAAACACAATTTACAAAAAAAACGAACAATTGATATGTGTGAGAATATTATATTTATGTGTGCTGTGATATAATATGGCATATCAATTAATCATTAACCTTAATTCTTGACATTTTAAGAACAAGTTTTTGATTACTTGGGAGGGACAAGTATGTCTAAACGACTAACAAAGAATCAGCTGTGGCATGATCTCATTTACATGGGCATGGATGCATTTTTAATCGTACTTTCTTATTTAGCAATGATTTTTATGCTTTATGTGATTCGCATGGAATTTGACTTTGAACCACTTTACTTCGCGCTACCATTCGTAGTCGTATTTAAAGTTGCAGTTATGTATTTATTAGGTATTTATCGAATGCTATCCAAACATGTTGGATTTGAAGATGTGATGCGCATCGTGATTGCGTCCACGATTTCAAACTTGTTGATTGTGGTTTATATCGCATCAACTAACCATTTATTCATGTTTAAGTCAGCATTCTTTTTTATTACCCCAGTCGAAATCGTTTTATTAACTGTCCCAAGGGTCTTAAATAGAATCAGATTATTCTTTAAAACTAACATGTTCATTAACCCTAATGAGGGTAGAAGAACATTGATCATCGGTGCAGGTTCTGCAGGCGAACTAGTTTTGAGAGAAATTTATAGAAATAAGGATTTAACCAATCATCCAGTCGCTTTTTTGGATGATAACCCAGCGAAGATTGGTAACAGGTTAAATGGCATTATCATTGTTGGCCCAATCAAACAAATCAACGAGTTCATTGATACCTATGACATTGAAGAAATCATCTTAGCGATTGCTGATTACCCAACAGAAAAACTGAACTGGCTGGTAGAAGAAGTAGCCAAGAAGAAAGTTAAACTTAGAAAACTACTGTCTTATAGTAGTGTCGATAGAGAACAACCAAAAATCGTGAATGTCAATGTTGAAGATTTATTGAACAGACAAGTCATTAAACTAGATAACGAAGGCATTAAAGACTTCATCAAAGACGAAGTCGTGTTAGTCACTGGTGGTGGTGGGTCTATTGGTAGTGAATTATGTAGACAAATCGCAGAATTAAAACCTAAAATGTTAATCATTTTTGATATTTATGAAAATAACGCCTACGATATCCAACAAGAACTATTACGTAAGTTCACGAAAGAAAATAGATCAAGTGAATTGAACCTAGTGGTTAGAATCGGTAGCGTCTATAATAAAAAGCGTTTAGAAACGATATTTAAAGAATTTAAGCCAACCGTTGTATTCCACGCAGCCGCATACAAGCATGTCCCATTGATGGAAGACAGTGCTGTTGAAGCCGTTAGAACGAATGTGTTAGGCACACATAATACTGCAGCACTGTCCAATCAATATGGGGTTAAGAAGTTCGTATTGGTATCTTCTGATAAAGCAGTACGTTCCACCAATATCATGGGGGCAACCAAGCGCTTTGCAGAACTCATCATTGAAAATGAATCACATACTTGTACAACTAAGTACTCAGCCGTGAGATTCGGTAACGTATTGGGTTCTAATGGTTCAGTCATTCCGTTATTTAAGAAACAAATTGAAGATGGTGGGCCTGTGACAGTCACACACCCTGACATCAACCGTTTCTTTATGACCATCCCTGAAGCAGTTAGCTTAATCTTACAATGCGCCGTTTATGCACAGGGTGGCGAAGTCTTTATCCTAGACATGGGCGAACCAGTTAAGATCGTAGACTTGGCTGAAAAGATGATTACCCTTGCAGGCTTGGTACCACATAAAGACATCAAAATTGAGTTCACTGGTCTAAGACCTGGTGAAAAATTATTTGAAGAACTATTGGTAGATCATGATGTGAACAATCATAATAGAACCGATAACGAAAAAATATTCATTGAAAAACAAAAAGATGTATCAGATGAAGAATTAGGCCTAATCGATATGTTTTTATCATTTGAAGAAAAGTCAAATGATGAAATCAAATGTATGGTTCAAAATGTCATAAAAACTTACAAGAAAAACGGAGAATAATCTTTTGGAGGTATAACCATATGTGTGGTATTGTCGGCTATATTGGTAGTAGAGAAGCAAAAGAAGTCATCCTTGATGGATTGAAACGATTAGAATATCGTGGTTATGATTCAGCCGGCATGAGTTTGTTTAATATGCGTCAACAAATCTTTGATGTTTATAAAGATCAAGGCAGAGTAGACGTATTGGTTAAATCTGTAGAAAATAGTCCAAGATCGAATATAGGGATTGGTCACACAAGATGGGCAACCCACGGCAAAGTCAATAAAGAAAATGCACACCCTCACTATTCACATACAAGACGTTTTATCTTGGTGCATAATGGGGTCATAGAAAACTATCAACAACTCAAAGACCAGTACCTAGCAGGTACGGTTTTTAAATCTGAAACGGACACAGAAGTCATCGCTCAATTAATCGAAACATTCGCAAGCAGCTTAAATGTTGAAAATGCGATTTTAACAACCTTGAGATTATTAAGAGGCTCTTATGCATTGTTAATACTAGATCAACAAAATCCAGATATTATCTATGCAGCTAAATACAAGAGTCCACTACTGGTTGGTAGAGGCGCTGAAGGTATCACAGTGGCCTCAGACTTGATGGCATTAATTGGGTATAGCGAAGAATATTTACCGCTAGAAGATAAAACATTCGTTGTCGCAAGCCGTGATTCATTAAAGCTTTACGATATCAATCATAGCCCATTAGAACCTAAATTTTCAATCATTAATATGAGCAACGACGACGTTGAAAAAGGTGAATTTCCACACTTCATGTTAAAAGAAATTCACGAACAACCAAGCGTGGTTAGACGTATTGTCTCCAATTATTTTGATGTTGATAAATCCCTTATCAATGCGGAAATCCTTAAAGACATTAAAGCGTCTGATAGAATCTATATCCTCGCTGCAGGCACATCCATGCATGCAGGTTTAATTGGTAAAAACTTGTTTGAAAGATTAGCTGGCATTCCAGTTGAAGTTCATATCGCCAGTGAGTTTGCGTATCAAGACCCACTACTAACAAAGAAACCATTTTTCATCTTGGTTTCACAAAGTGGTGAAACAGCGGACTTACGTGCGTGCCTGGTTAAAATCAAAGAATCTCATTACCCAATCTTAACGATTACCAATGTTGGTACTTCGACGTTAGCGAGAGAAGCCAAGTATTTCTTAGAACTTTTCGCAGGTCCTGAAATTGCAGTGGCATCCACGAAAGCTTACGTCGCACAAGTGGCAGTGTTATCTTTATTAGCCTATGAACTCTCTAAAAAAGACTTCGATATTAAAGCTGAACTAACCAAAGTCGCTTTATCGATTGAATCATTCTTAAATGATGAACATATCTTGGATTTAACCAGATATTTATTAACACACCGTAACTGTTTCTTCATTGGTAGAGGTCTAGATTACTATACCTGTTTAGAAGCGGCACTCAAACTAAAAGAAATCTCTTATATCCAAACAGAAGGTTTCGCAGCAGGTGAACTCAAGCACGGTACCATCGCTCTGATTGAAGAGGGTACCCCAGTGATTGCGATCATCTCAGATGAAAAGATTTCTCATAATACCAGAAGCAATCTAAATGAGGTTATCGCACGTGGTGCTAGGACGATTAAGATTGTGATGTCTAACGTCAAAGAAAATAACGATGAAGTGGTCATTGACCAAGTTCATCCGCTACTCACACCAATGGTGATGGTAGTGCCTACTCAATTACTATCTTACTATGCTGCTTTAGAACGCAGCTATGATATCGATAAACCAAGAAATCTCGCGAAAAGCGTAACAGTGGAGTAGACTATGAAATATTTTGGCACAGATGGCATTAGAGGTAAAGCATTAGAAAAATTAACCCCGGAACTCGCCTTTAGAATGGGGCAGAGTCTAAAGAAAGTATTAAACGCAGAAGTGGTTGTTGTTGGTGGTGACACCAGACAATCATCGGACCTTTTAGGCTATTCAATCGCCAATGGTGCGATGCTTGCAGGTATCCATGTCCTTTATGCAGGTGTGGTCTCAACCCCGATGTTGGCACACTATGCAAAGGTGAAAAAAATCGTTGGTGTGATGATTACTGCATCCCACAATCCTTTTACCGATAACGGCATAAAGACATTCTATCGTGATGCGAAATTGGACGAACAAATCGAAGCTCAAATCGAGACATTCATCGACAGTGATGAAATCATTAAAGCGCCTCGATATGGCATATTCCAGTTTACAACTGACATGGATGACATCTATTTAGAACTCTACAAGCACATTAACTTAAAAGAAACCAACCTAAAGATTGGGTATGATTCCGCCAATGGCGCGAACTACAAAATCGCTAAAAAAGTGTTTGATTTAATTGCCCCAGATGCCATTCAAATTGGCAATACCCCAGATGGGTTAAACATCAATAAAGGGGTTGGGTCCATGCATTTAGACTCGATTCAAGGCTTGGTCAAATCACATAACCTAGACTTAGGGTTCGCCTTTGATGGGGATGCCGACAGAATGAACTTAGTCGATCAAGAAAAAGAATATGACGGCGATTTCGTTGTCTATATGATTGGTAAGTATCTAAAGTCTAAAGGGCTGTTACCACATAATAAAGTTGTATTAACCAAGATGAGTAATCCTGGTATGTTAAAAGCACTCAAAGAAGCCGGCATCGATTATGTCTTAACCGATGTAGGCGATAAGTATGTATTAGATGCGATGAAACAAGACGATCTCATCGTCGGTGGTGAAGCTTCTGGCCACATCATTCTAACACATCTCATTCATACCGGTGACGGTTTGCTTGCTGCAGTATACTTACTATCCATCTTAAGTGAGTTACAAACCACACCAAAAGCTTATACACGTGAGGTCACATTATACCCACTTAAAACCATCAATATCAAAAATGTCGATAAAGCATCTGCTAAAAACCCTAAGGTGT
>Ga0265295_1004728_pt1 | contig 18078 bp, 13 predicted proteins | sample Munlansysbiofilm_FD_192503 | JGI IMG/M metagenome (GOLD analysis project Ga0265295, IMG submission 192503) | Leachate microbial communities from a municipal landfill in Southern Ontario, Canada - Methane capture system biofilm | ecosystem: Engineered > Solid waste > Landfill > Unclassified ...
GAAGAAGGTACACCCGGTAACATCCCGAACCCGGAAGTTAAGCTCTTCAGCGCCGATGGTACTTGGTGGGCAGCTGCCTGGGAGAGTAGGTCATTGCCAAGAGACTTTTCATTTTAAATATCTTTCAACTGACTTTACAATTTGGCCAAGATGGCTATATGATTAATCCACAAACTTATTTAACAAAAATGAACATTGATGGCGAGTTTGAATTGATTCGCAACAAAGATGGAATAAGTTTGTTTCAAGTCTGTAGTTCTCAGAAAAATTATGTTTTAAAGATATTCGAGAATCTAGAATTTGCTCGCGAAATTGATAGCTATCATTTATTGCATGAGTTTGGACTTCCGACGATCCCCCTGATTGCCTGTTCCGAAGATGCAATACTACTGGAAGATCTTAAGGTTAGCCCAAATTTGCGTTTGGCAAGCGAAGCAGATCTGGCTTCTCCGCAAATTGCGAGCCGCTTAGCTGTTTGGTATCAAAAACTGCATTCTATTGATCTCGAAGCCTTAAAATTAAGAGGACTTAAGTTCTACTCAGAGCTCGATTATTTTTCATCGGCCAACATCAATGAGTTAATCACTTTTCTCGGTTCTAAAACTCCCCCGACAATAATAGAAATTAAAAACCACTTTTCGGAAATCAGCCAAAAATTGCTTTCAATTCGGAAATGCCTGACATATAACGACTTTTACTACACAAATATGGCAGTGGCACGAGACGACAGCCTTGCATTGATGTTCGATTACAACCTGCTTGGTCTAGGTTTTGCCGCTATGGACTTGCACAATGTGACATCTTCTTTGAGTGAAGACGCTGGCAAAGCTTTCCTGGAAGCCTACGGGCAAATTGATTCAAAGGAAAGGCTGTTAAATGAGATTATTAGCCCAATTATAGGATTGGTAATGGGGATGAATCGAAAGCCTTTGCCCAAATGGTTTTTTGAAGAGTTAGAAGAATTAAATTTGCCGGAATTCCAGACGAAACTTGATCAGCTGTTTTCATAAAAAATTTTGAAAAAAACTTCACGATTTTACCGTTTGCACCATTCCTCGCAATGGAGGCAGCATGGTCAATTTGCTTAGTTTAGTTCATTCACATGCTTTTCTTCCAAATTGATCCACGTTTTTGATGATATCCAATTTTTCTAATTCCCAACTCTCCCTGATATTCACTCAAAGCCTTACCCACAAAAGCATGGTAATGTGAATGATCTGTAAGGTCAAAATGAGCCTTGGTCATTCGAGAATCTTCGGATACATCTTTCGTGAAAAATTCTGAACCTAAATCCGCAACGACCATTTTTAGTACATACAAGGAAATATCTTTGCTACCCATACAATTTCTCCCAATAAAACGTGATGAATTAAAGTCAAGTTATGGAATGATTTTGATAATAATTGTAATACATTACTCTAATGCCTAAAGCTTGGCTTGGAAACAGTAACACCCGATTATATGAAATTTCCTAAAAGCTTCACTCTTAGCTATAATTACTTTATTGAAATGAGGAGTGTGTTATATGAGAATTGGTCTACTAACTGCCGGAAGTGATAGCCCTGGGATTAACGCTGCGATTCGTGGCTTTGGTAAGGCGGCATCTAATCTGAAAAAAATTGAATTGATTGGCTTTCGGGATGGCTTTGAGGGTTTGGTTGAAAACCGCACCATCGATTTGATGGCTGACCGCTTGCTTTCCGGTATTTTAACCCAAGGCGGCACCATTTTAGGTACAAGCAAAGAAGTACCTTTTGCCATGCATGAGGGCGAGAATCAAACCGACCGTACACAAGAAGCAATTGACGTTTATAAAAAGAACAAACTTGATGCTTTGGTTTGCATCGGCGGGCAATCGAGTCAGATCGCTGCGCTTAAACTGAGCCAAGCTGGTTTGAACGTGATAACCATACCTCGTTCGGCAGAAAACGACGTGCCTTTTACCGATAAATGCATCGGCTTCGACAGCGCCCGTGAAATTGCCACCCAGGCAATCGACCGACTGCATACAACCGCCAATGCCACACATCGCATTATGATTGTTGAGCTCCTGGGGAATTCGGCCGGTTGGTTGACGCTTGGAGCGGGCATGGCAGCCGGTGCGGACGTTATTTTGATTCCCGAGATTCCCTACAAATTCGATGTCGTCATTGAAGCTCTTGAAAAGCGCAAAAAATCCGGACGCAATTTCTCTTTGGTCACAGTTGCCGAGAAGGCGCGCTCTCTGGAATTAGTGGAGTTTATGGAGATGGCTGCTCAAAAGAAGAGCTCTTCCTCCGAAGAAAAGGAAAAATCTTTCGCTAAGATTGAAAATAATTACTCCGCTCAGACGCTTTTGCTCGCCAATCAGCTTGGATCTGCAACCGGTATTGACACGCACATTACGATTCTGGGTTCGCTAGTTCGCGGTGGCACACCGACAGCTGCCGATCGTCTTTTAGCAACTCAGTTGGCGGAATGGAGCCTGAAGATGCTTCTGGATGGGGAATTTGGACGGATGGCTTGCCGCAAAGACGGCTCGATGAGCAGCGTTTCGTTGGCGGCTGTAGCAGGGAAGAACAAGGCTGTCCCGATGGATCACGGCTGGATTCGAGGGGCTATTCAGGTCGATACTTGTTTGGGCGTGAAAGCGAGCGAAATTCTCGGCTGATTGCAAGGCTTGTTATAAGCAAGTACGATTCCTCTGGCAGATTTTGCCCGCCTTAAGCTTGAACGATCAATTTAAAGATAAATAAATAAGCGAGCAAGGCGAAGAGGATGCTGAAAAGCGTGCCGATCAAATAATATTCTGCAAAAGCCTGATTTTTGGTGATGCGGTCGAAGCGTGCCAAAGATTTGGCGGCAATCAAAAGGCTCATCGCAGAATATTGCCCTAAAGCAACGAAGATTATCACAAAAATCCGCTCGAAGAGGCCAATTAATGCTCCGGCACCTTCCACTTCCTGGCTGGCGATTTTCTCTTCTTTGCTTGCTTCCTGGTTTTCAGGCTTCTCAATGGTTTGCGTGCGATGCTCTTCCGTTTTCTCGAGCTGTTTTTTGCGTTCTTCCTTTGCCGCGTCGGAATATTTCGAAAACAAGATTCCCATGCTGATGTTTACCGGCTTGGCAATCAAGAAAATCAATACCAGCCATGCCCAAAAGTTTTCGCTGAGAGGGGCTGTCCAGCTACGCATAACTGCTGAGGGCGAAAACCATGAAAGCAATAGGATTGTCAATAAATGGAGGGCTTGATCGGTGATAAAGATTGTCGCTTTTGAGAAATTTTTATTGCAAAGTGTAAACTTGAGGCTGTCAATTAGCCAATGAGCGAGGGTGGCAATGACAAAAACCCACCAGGGAGCCTCCACAATGGCGGAGGCTAATCCGATGAAGGCGGCATAAATCAGCGAATGGAGCATGCCAGCGCCATATTTTTTCTCTTTTCGATCGGCAAGTTTTTGGGGCTGGAAATAAAAATCGCCAAGAAGGTGAGCGAACAATAAGAGTAAAAACAGCATCCCGTTATTCAGCATCCTGATTGATCCAATCTATGGCCGACTCTGCCATTTGCCGGGAAGACATGTAACGTTTTATTCCGCTCGATTCAAACCTTCGGCTGAGGGATGATGGCTCGATATTGAGCGATTTTGCCATTTTTTGATGATTGATTTGAGCGGGGCTATAAATCCCTTCCTTCAGAATCAAGCGGTAAACCTCAGTCTGAGATTCGCGCCAACCGCTGGCTTGAAAAGCACTTAGCTTAAGAATTTGGTTGATTAATTTGACCAAGTCTTTTTCCCCTGATGCGCAAAGCTCAATGTTTGCCCGTCCATAATCATTGTTTGAATGGGCTGTTTCGATCGCATTGCGGGCGTTCCAATAAGCCGGACCATCCGCACCAAGGCTGGTGTTTGGATCCAAAGCGGTTTTCAGGCTGCCGATACCAATTCCAAATCGCAATTCAACCGGTTTGAGGGCGAAAATGATTTCATCGAGGATGTGTAAAAGACTGTTTCCTGTCCGAAAGACGGCCTGGAATTCATCGCCGAGGGTGAGGGTAAATTTTGAGGCTAAATGGTCAGCATACTTTTGATTAATAGCTTTTAGAACAGTTTTTAATTGCTCCTGGACCTCTCCCCGGTTTACGATTGACTTTGATTTAACAATATCTCCGATTACGGCAATCATGATATCACCTCATGCCTATTATACAGTATTGTAGTTGTAAATAGGAGCATAGGAAGGAGAACACCTAAGGAATGAGAGGCTCTGATGAGGAGATTATCTTCTTGTTTATCTAATAAAGCTATGTTTTATTAGATTTTCCTTAATTGAGCAAGGCAATAATCTCTAATTTTTGTTGGAGCTTGAAATTTTCCGCTAAAAATCCTGAAATAGAGTTACAATATATTAATGGAAAAAGGTGTGTACCTCTTTTCCTGTCAATGAGAAAAGGAGTTTTACATGGCAATACATCTTTACCTTTCTTTAGTTCCTGAAGCATTGATTGCCTCGATGCTTGGCCCCGAAGAGTTCGGAACTTATTATGCGGTCGGGTCTGCTAAAAAATCTCGACGTCAGGCAATGTTTTTTGAAATCGACCCCAATTTCCGCCATCCAGAATTTAAAATCGATGAGGCTTATGCCCGCTGTGTCCCTCACGATGACGGCAGCCTGAAAGCTTCGGTTTATGTTTCTGTTTATCGCGTTTTGGAGCATATCGATTTTGACGCTATTATGCACCTATACCTAACCACAATGGATGGTCAGACGCTCGAATTGAGCCCTTCCAACCAAATTCCGAACGGTGGAAATCAATTGCACCTTTATCAGGAACTTGTTCCGGTTACGGCTTTGGTTGCCAGCCGCTTGAAACCTTTGGACTTTATTGAGCAAATTGTCCGAAACCCAAGCTCAGTGCTTCGCATGCCGGCAATTGTTTTCACAGAATTGCAATTGGGCGAATTAGCCAAAGACCCTGAAATGGGCTTGGCAGGCAAACTGTCTTATAGCAATCTGGACCACCTGCGTCAATGTTTGACCGAGGTGAAAACTAAATTTATTGCCACAAAAATGGTAGACCGCGTCCATTCCCCAAATGTGCAATATCGCACAATCAAAAACGGGGTTTTCGTGGGGAATCAAACTCAGTTACGTTACTTCGCTATGCCATCTCCCGAAGAAATCCGCAGCAATAACTACCGCTGGTTCAGATCCGCAAACTTGTAAAGGGAAAAGCCCGCTAAAAAGTCGAATTACACACATAGATTTAGATAACAATTGCCACATCGGTCTGATTTTAATTGGTGTGGCATTTTATCTTTGTTCGGTTAAGACGAAATTGAATTGGAAGAATGAAACTGTCTGTCTCTTGCTTAGGTCAGACAGCTTTTTTTGTGTTCATTTCAAGTAAAATGTAAACATGAAGCCAAAACTTGACAGCTATCGGGATTTGAACAGGAGCACTTTGCTGAGGCGAAGGGTGGATGTTTGGCTGCCTTCTGCCTATCAGGAGGATGCGAAAAGGGCTTTTCCGGTGCTCTATATGCATGACGGGCAAATGGTTTTTGAAAACTCACACAATCCGGATGGCGGATGGAATGTGCATTTGGCGATTGAAGGGCTGGCTAAGGAGGAAAAAATTACTCCGCCGATAGTTGTCGCTATTCCGAGTACTATGGAGCGAAGTTATGAATATCTGCCGGCGAAGGCAATTGGCTATCCGGGTGGGAAAGAAGCTTTGGAAACTTTGAAAAATCTTAGCCTTACAGACGAAAATTTAGAAAAATCGGCGATTTTGATGGCTTGGATTGTGGAGACGGTTAAACCTTTCATCGATTCTCACTATCGAACGCTGAGCGATCCTGCCAACACCGCGATGATGGGTTCAAGCCTGGGAGGGTTAGCATCGCTAACAATGTTTTGCGAATATCCGCAGGTCTTTCACAAAGCCGCTTGCCTTTCAAGCCACTGGCCAATCACCGGTGAGGGAATGCTCGGCTATCTGGCGGATTGCTTGCCTCCGCCTGAAGGACGCAAGCTCTATTTTGACTATGGATCAGAGGGTTTGGACAGTGATTATGCTCCCTGGCAGGCTAAAGCAGATGCCGTTTTGAAAGCAAAGGGCTATGAAGAGGGAAAAAACTTTGTCAGCTGGAGTTTTCCGGGGGAGGGGCACAATGCCGGAGCCTGGTCGGCACGTTTGCATATTCCTTTAACATTTTTGTTTGGAACAATAGATTTATAGAAGCTGATGTTCATAAAACCTAACTCGGCACAGTTTTCGCTACCTGAACTCTTATTGTGATGGCGGAATATAACAGTTGCTTGGGATTTTTTGACCTTGGCGCGCTCCACAAAAAGCAAGATCTGATTCATGGTTTCCCCCGAAAACCAATCCATCGGTGCTGGTTATTTCGAGTTGACCGCTTCCGGCAGGAGTGGACCAGCTGCCAAAAGCAACAAAACCACCGTAAACGATTCTGCCTTCTATGCTGAAAGCTATACCGCCAAGATTTCCGCTTGCCTGATATTGCCCATCATTTCCGGTAAGCTCAAAGCTAATTTTGCCGGTTTGAAAAGTGCCGTTATCAAGTTCGAATTGGACATTCCATTCACCCAGCCAGAGAGCTTCGGGTCCGTCATAGGTCTCGGTCGGCAAGGGAACAGTGGCAGTGGGCTGAACCGGATAGGGGTTGCTGCCGCGTGGAGTCGCTGTCGGGTTCTGTTGCCTGCGCTGGGTTGCGGTGGGCTGTATTCTCGGTTGTTGAGTTGAAGAGCCTGAGATTGGAGCGATGATGGTTCCCGATGATACTGCTGTCTTTTGAGCCGGCTGATACTCAGTAGCCTCTTGATTCCCTGAAACAGGAGTATCCTGCTGTCCCATATCATTTGTTTGATTGGCTGTTTGGCTTGAGTTTGGATTTTCAGATGCCGAAGTCGGGGTTTTATTTCTGTCGGAATAAACATTGGTGATTTGAATCGACTGATTGCCGAAGCCAAGTATGCTAAAGGGCTTAGGTCCTGCGAAAATCAGGACAAGCAGAAGGGTAAGCAAAACAAGAGCAACCAAGCCAAGATATTTTTGTTGCTTGCTCAAAGCCTGAAACTTTTTCTTTAATCCATCGAAAAACTTCTGTGCCATCTCATTCCCTGCCTTCCATTTTACCTTAAAGAGAGGTTGATGATTCTTTGATGTATTATCTGCGTCTCTACTCCGGAATCTAAGACTTTTCAACAGCAACTCAGTTTTATTTAACTGAGTTGCTGTTATTTGGGAATTGTTTTTTGTCTATATGCAAATCGGTCGAAAAGCACAGTAAGTTATTTCAGTCCAATCTTTCTGGTTTCACCACATTCGGGACAGGTGCTTTGCCCTTCTGCCAGCTTGTGCCCACAGCGGGCGCATTGGTAGCTGCGAGTATTTTTCCTGGAATTTGCAATGAAATAAATGACGACAGTTAGAATGGCAGCGATGCCTAACCAAAGCCAGGGATTGGAGAACAAACCTTCCGCTCCAGGTTCTTCTTCAACAATGCTTTCAACTTCCTGGCTTTCTTGCTGGACCAAATTTGAAGCCGGATAATCCTCAGACAATTCGCTCTGCAGAGCTTCTTCAGTCTGTTGGTTTTCAAGCTCTTTATTATCCTTCAAGATGGCAATTTTTTCGTCCAAACCGCTGATACTTATGGTTTTTGAGACCGGAGAAGAAGCTTTATTGAGGATAAACTCGGTTTCAACTTCGCTTCCCGCCTCATCAAGCTGGCTTTCATAAGAGAGAACGAATTGGGTTTTCAGCAGTTGGGCAATATCATCGAATGCCTGAGCCAGCTCGGAAGATTTTGGGGCTATTCGGACAAAACCACCGGATTGAGCCGCAAGATTTTCCACATAGGACTTATCAAAATTGTTTCCGAGCCCAATCACAAAAACCGGCACCTGATGTTCTTTTGCCATCTGCAAGGGTATTTCAGGGTCGCCAAGTCCGGCCGGGTCGTTCATCCCGTCGCTAAGCAATAGAACTGCGCGATGCCCTTCCGGCAATTTGGCAGTCAGAGCAATGGCTTTTTCGAGGGCATGATAGAGCTCGGTTGCGCCTTCAGCCTCAAGGCGGTCTACGGTGTCGTAGATTGGTTTAAGGACATGAGTGAAGCCATATTCTTTGTCCGGTTTTAAATTATCGGGATTTGGGTCAACATCCGAAGAAAAAGCAATCAAGGCAGCCTGATCTTCCGGTCCCAGGCGGTCGAGGAAGCGTGCGGCAGCGATTTGTGCGTCTTCGAGGGCTTCGCCGCGCATGCTGCCCGAAACATCCATCACCAGGGCGATTGCCAAAGGAGAATCGTTATCGAGGCTGAGTTCCAATGGTTGAATTGCCTGTCCTTTAGCTTCAACTATCTGGAAGTCTTGTGCTGTTAAGTCAGCGGGAAGTTTTCCGTTGGAATCCCAGGCACTCAAACGCACCGTGAGCAGCGGAAAAGCTTCGGTATCCACCGATTCAATAATCAGACCCATGGTCGGACTGGTAGCTGCCACAGTGGTAAAGATCAAGAAAACTGCCAGCACCAGGGCTAAAAGGCGGTTTTTCGTTTTCATCATAAGCCTCTTTCTTGTTTATGCCATATCTGCGAATTTATGTCCGCAGTGAGGGCAGTTTTTGAAAGAAATATCGATTTTCCGCCCGCATCCGACACAAGTTTTTTCATTATCCGCTGGCTTTTTCTCCGGCTGAGATTGAGTCCCATCGCTATAAACTGTTCGGGAACCACCTTCTCCAAAAATGATGGTCGGTGTCGAGGCTTTGTTGTTAGCAAAGGCTTTGGCAGTATCTGAGAGAGAATCAAGGGCATGTTTTTGCAAATCACGGGTTTCGCGGTTTGCATCCTGAATGTCTTTCACTCTGTCTTCGCTTAGGTTTTGTATCTCATTGAGGAAATCTTTTTGATCTTTGATTCTCTCTTCATAAAGAGCCCGCTCCCGCTGGAGAGCTTCCACAGTTGAGCTTGCCATCTCACGATAGCGTTCCTGAAAAGCTTTGGCAACTTCAGGACTGTTTTGAGCAGCTAAAGCTAAAATTTGTTCTTCGCTCATGGACTGCATGGCTTCGGTCCGCTTGAGTTCCATCAGGATTTGACCTTGCTCGGTTGGAGAAAGGGCAATCAGCTGTTCAGCGGTCATGGTTGCCATGGTTTCCATTTTGTAGATTTCGTGAGCACGCTGGGCATCAGCTTCGCGTAGGTCGAATTCTCTAATTTGCATCCGTTTGTCAAATTCAGCTTGGGCGCGGGTGAGCTCATCTTCACGAGCGATACGACGATTTTCTTCTTCATCCAAGCGGTCAAGCGCTTTTTTATTAGCTAAGATTTGAAGTGCTAAGTCGGTCGCATCTTTGGCGATTGTTAGCGTGTTATTTGCTTCAAGACTACGTTGCTCTTGTACCAGGGTCTGCTGTTCCAAATGCAATCGCTGTTGCTCAACCAGATGTCTGCTTTTTTCCTTTTCCAAATCAAATATGGCATTTGCGATTTTCCTGGCTTCGGCAATGGCGTAGTCATGATCTCTTATTTCCATTTGGAGTTCATGCTCTTTTTCGGCTTTACTGAGGTCGTTTCGATTACTCAGGTCCGTCAGCTTCTTCTGATGAATTAGTTCAGATTCAATTCGGTTGATTTCAAACGCTACTTCACCATCCAGTTTGGCATTTAATAATTTTCTGGCGCGATCGCGATCTTCTTTTTCTTCCTTCCAGGCCAACAAAATTTCTTCGCGCTCTTTTTCATCGAGAATTTCTTGCCAATGCATGTCGTCAAAGAATTTGCGAAGGTCTGCATCAGTTCGAACTTCATCCATTTTGTCTGAGTTAACCGCCAGACGCATGCGCTGATAGAGCGCCATTTTGCGTTCTTCCACTTCAAAACTTGCTGTTTGGCGAGCGAGTTCTTGCAAATCAAGTTCATGCCGGACCGCATACAAGGGGGTTCTGCCCTGAAGGTCAGCTTCATCTTCGGAAACTAACAAGGCATATTCGCTTTTCTTATTATTGATTCGATCCAAAACTTCCAAATTGACTTTTAGAGCCCGAACCTGAAGGAAGCGCAAACCCGATTGGGAGAATGATTGCCTCAGAGCTTCTTCAAGGGCTAATTCAAATTTGGCTGCCAGCGAAAAATCGTCGGTCAGTTCGTCGATGGTATGTGTACGCAACCAGCGGTTGGCAACCGCTTCGATTTCTGGTTCCAAATAGGCTTGCAAAGTCTGAACACTCATCCGTTCCCGTCCGCGCAACATGTTGACCAGGAATTTTCCGGGTTCCTCAACTTCAACTTGCAGGGTAACGCTAACACCGACGCTCAAGGGATCTTTTGTGAATAAGCCCTGAAAATCAAAGACAAGATCCGTAGGGACGACTTTTACCAACAAGGCGGTTAAGGATTTTGGCATTCCACTGCGGAAGAAATTGCCGAATCGTTGTGAAAAAGAATCCAGCAAATAGGAGCCGGGGGGCACTACGCCAACATTGGCACCGTTCTCAAGAAGCATGGCATTCGTTCCGGCTTCAACGTTAATTCCTTTTTTTAGCAGACCGGGCAAGTCGTTTGTTTCGACGCGAACAGCAAAATCTTGCTCTGTGGTTGCCCAGCGATCATTAAGGATTTGGGGTGTTTCAGCTTCGTCCATTGGTCTGCCACACTCCTGACAAAAGCGGGCGTCTGATGGGTTGGCCGTGCCACATACTCCGCAAGTTCGTTTTCCACCACCCAGAGGGGTATTGCATTGCTTGCAGAATTTGGCATCGCGCGGGTTTTGTGTTCCGCAGTTTGGACATGGTTGTTCTCGATAAAAAAACATAATTTCCTCCGATGTTCCTAAAAATTATTTTAAACTTTCAGTATGCAAAACACGCTCTCTGGCGGTGAATGCATTGATAAACGAATCAAGTTTAGTTTCATAATCGCTCAATTTTGAAGCGATTTTTTGGGGATTGCCAGCCTCGAGCTGAATCGTTTGAGCTTCCTCACTCAGCAAAGCTGCTTTGACTAAGATGATTTCCTCTTCATCCATCAGATAATTCCAGGCAGTTTTGGTTAATTTCATATCTTCGCGAAGGTATGCCGGTTTGCCAATCTTGAGATCCTTCACTTTTTGCTTGCTGTCATCAATTTTTCTCTCAACCCGCCGCAATTCCAGTGCCAGGTCTTCATCGCCCATTTTGTAAACCCGACTGCGAAGTTCGTTGAAGATATCGTGTTGCATACCCAGTTCCATCCCAAGCTGTTCCCGAACCAACTCGTCAATCTCCTGGCGGTCTTTAAATTTGATGTTATCCATACCGAGGACATTGCTTTGATAGGGTGAATCGGCAAAGAAAGCTTCCCATTGTTTGAAAAGTTTTGTTACGCTCTCGATTATCGCCCCGATTGCAAAGGTCCAGATGGCGATATAAAAGGCTTGATTCCCCATCCATTCGATTTTTGCTGCGCCTTTGGTCAGATAGAAGGTTGCTCCGAGAGCAATAAGAAGGACAAAAACCATCCAAATCACCCTGGGCACCCACCAATTGCGCAAAATCGGATTCTTTTTAGGCGAAGCTTTATCGATTTCTTTTTTGATTAGCAAGGATTTCATTCGGAAATTATGTCCGGGCTGATCTTCATTTTTGATTTCCTGAACCAATTGATTGAGGTCATTCTTTTTTGCGGGTTTGGAAAACGAGAAAATAGAGGCTTGTTTTGGCAATTCAATACCGTTGTTGTTTAGCAATTGGTCAAACTCTTCCTTGCTTTCCACCTCAGCAAGCTTTTTATCAAACTCGATGTCCTTCATCTTTTGGTCAAGTATGAAAAGTTGCTCTTCAATTGCCAGCCGATCTTCTTGTCGCCAAAAACTAACCATGGTGAGGGCTTCGAATTTGATGCCTTTTTCAGGAAGCATTAATCCCAGCAAAGACTTTGCTTTTTTCGAAATTTCAGCGTCCAATTCACCTTTAATCAAATCCTCAGCTGTGTAATTTCTGATGATAGTGGCGAAGCCAGAGAATAATTCGGGGATGTCAATAGCGATACTCTGATTTTTAAGCTCGCGAGGAGGAACGACAACATTCAAGAAAAAATTCTTAGGATCGTTCACACTGGCATCACAAAGCAGGTTCAAATCCAAAAGTTTGTCATCGCCGCTCAAAAGGTTTGTGATTGAAACAATCACACTAAAGTGCTCTTCGGGAATGTAACCGGCCCAAAAACCGGCACCTTTCCCCGTCACGCGGTCAAAACTGCTGATGACCCGATTTTCTCCGGAATTGAAAAGTTCACTTATTCCGTTCTTGAAGACTGCAATCCCGGCTTTGCCTACCGGCACTGTCAGCTTCTTACCAATTAAGCCCTTCAGCTCTTCAAGTGGCCAGGCTTTCGCAAGCAAATTCGGATTGTTTTCCATATTTTTACTCTCCTTTTTATGATTCATGATCCCTCAATTACCAAAAATTTTTATAGTTTGCCGGGACAGGCATGTTTAAGTCTTCTTCAATCAATTTTGCAAAACCGGGCACGTCATTTTGTTTTACCGGTTTTAATTTGCTGATTAACACCAGTCTCACATCTGTGTTGAGTAAAGGATCTGTGTCGAGCAAGGTGTCCAAATCGTGCAAACCAATTGAATCCGGGTTAATTTTTATATTCCCCGCCAGGAGGGCGGCATGAGGAACACAGAGATAACCGGCGTTTTGTTCAACTTTTGAGAGAAGCACCTGCCCCAAAACATAACGAAGAGGGAGTGGTTTTTTAAAGAAGTCTTCATACTTTTTGATGATATGCATGTTTTTTAAAATTGCATCATCAGCATAGGACTTATCATCCAAAACTATCTCGATACTCTTCAGCAATTCTTCTTTTATCGTCTTCATATCCGGTTGTATTTTGTCATTGAATTCCATGATTGTCTTCCGGATGAAATCTGCGGTATAAGGTTGGTTCGTGTCAACATTAAACTTATGTTTTGAGAAATATTTTTCAATCCAGGTTGACCAGCCTTCTTGCTGATAAAAAGAGCTTATTAATAACAATTGGTGTTTCTCATATTTCAGTTTGTATTCCGGGTCAGAATAGACTTGTTGGCTAAAATTTGCGGCATCTTCAGCCATAAAAAAGCCCAGAGAGCCGAGCGCTTGCCCAAGCGTGCTGAATAAATTTAAGAAGCCATGCCCCAATTTCTCGTGAACCACGGTTTCATCAATGTGGTGCTTGAAGCGCGGGTCGTTTTTTACCTTTGCCGGACTTTGTTTGAATCTTTCCCCGAAAATGTAGCCGTTAATATAACAAGCCACTCCCGAAATATTTACACCGTTATACCTTGAATATACTTGGGCATATTTTTCTAACCAATCTTTTTTGAAGGTTGGTGAGAACTTGATTGAAGAGACATTAAGGATCCCTTCGGCAAATTCTTCTTCTGTTTCACAATAGATAACCGGATAGGACAAACTCGCCTTTGCCTGGGGGTAATAATCTTCAATGTTAAATTGTTTTAAGAAAAAATCATCAAACTCCCTGACTTCCGTATCATAGGTCATATTAACTCGGAAAAGTCCCGCCTCCGGGCTTCCGGCCATTTGAGCGAAATTTGCAAGATTGGCTTGATGAGTTTCGGGTAGCGAAGCTGCCCCAAAGCCTGAGGACGTCTTCGGTGCGCTTGTATCATACATCTTATGCACCCGATTCAGCAATTCATCTCTTTTCTTTTCCGCTTCTGCCTGAATTTCATCCGCACGGCTGCGATATTGATTCATTCGGGGGCGGGTCTCATCTTCAGGTATGCTCACGTGTTCCGGCTTGTCCTCGCCATCATGCTGATGCTGACTGCTTTTGTCCTTCAATTGATCTAATCTCGCATTGGCATCAGTAACAAATTCATCAGCACGTCCTTTGTTAAGCCCCAGTCTCTGACTTAATTCATCCTTTTTCCGCTTTGCCTCAGCATTAATTTGCTCAGCCCGTTCAGACAATTTGTCCAACTGAGGCTTGATAGCCTCATCCGATGAATCGCTTGTGCGATTGTTCTGACTATCTTTTTTTCCTTCGTCTAAATTATCCATTATGCTTTCCCGCAGTCCTTTCTAAATTATTTGACTTGCCCAGGGGCTTGTTTTTCTCCGCATTTTGTGCAGAATTTGGCAGTGCTCTGGATTTGTGCGCCACAATTCCAGCAAGTTGTCATTTGATCAGCAAAATCATCCGCTGGTTTTTCGGGTCCATAGATCAAATTTTCAGGGTTAGCAGCCAGGTTTAAAGCGGCTTTGTCGATCCCAAAATTTAGGTTTGTTTTTTCATTACCAAGCCTCAGATTTGGGACTCCCCCCCCGGCATTCAAGCTGATACCGTCGGAATTCAAAGCAATTTCACTATTTTGCCTGCCGTCATTTCCAAGGACAGTAACCACATGGACGTCATCCCCTTTTCGGGTTACCAGATCGCCATAAATATTTTGCAACTGGATATGCACCGGTTGTGAAGGCAAATCCTCGCGTTCCTTGGCGACCTGAACGGTTATAGAACTATTCTCTTCTTGTCGAATATCATTTTGATTTTCCCAGGACCACTGGATTTGGAGCGGCACATAACCGGTTTCGTTGAGATTTGGTCTGATATGAATAATTTGTGAGTGGCTTTTTTGGGGTGCCAGGTTAAAATCCCCTTTGATATCGGCATTTTCAACCTCGAAACGATCTTTGTTTACACTAAAATTAATTTTTCTTGCTCTTCCAAAGCCGATGTTCATGAAGGTCAGTTCCAAGTTCCGCCATTCACCTTCGCGCAAACCCTCTTCGATTTTGAGCAAAGTTACAATAACAGCCGGTAATTTTTGAAGTTTTTGAACCATCTTACGGCACTCGCTTTCAGCATCAGCGAGACCTTCTTCTTTATATGCTTCTGCTGCTTTCTGATAAATTTCAGATGCCAGCAAATGTTCTTCGGTTATGGAGTCGCTATCCTCGGGCAAACTGGCTGCCAGTTCTTCGCCATATGCCTGAAAAGCCGTCCCGGCCTTTTCCCAATCGTCAAGTTCAATCCAGGCTTTTGCCACAATCTGATAATCTTTTAATTGAGTTCCGAGATCGGCTATGCGCCGCCAGACCCACTGTTCAGGACGTGTTTCAGTTTGTGCGATGAACTGTTTATAAGCATCCAGTTCCTCGTTATAAAATTGACCTTCGCGAAAATCTTTTGCAGCTTCAACATAAAGACCGTTATTTAATTCCCAATCTGCTGCTGCACGGTAATTCTTTTCCTGGCGGAGCAATTCAAGTTTTGAGTTATCAATACTGGTATTTGCCAGCAAGCGAAGCCAGTCAGATTGCTTGCCTGCTTCACGATACCAATCGATTGCAAGATTAATCCTGCCAGCTTCTTCCATCAAGCGGGCAGCTCTTTCTATCATTCCTTCATTTTTTTCTATCTTGCCTTCGCTATAGAAGAGCTTCGCTGATTCTTCAAGATCGCCCATCGCCAGCAAGGTTTCTGCCTGACCGATTATATCCCCGGCTTGCTGATAGGAATCCAAAGCCTTGGAATACTTTTTATTTTCAAAGGCGAGCTTGGCAGCTTGTTCTATATTGCCGCCTTCTTCATACAGACGGAGTGCTTTTTCGATGTCATGGGCCGTCTCGGTATAAATTTGAGCTGCCCGGTCGAAATTTCCTTCGAGGGCATAGATTGCTGCTGCCCCGATATTGTCTCCGCTTGTCAATAATTCCTGGGCATTGCCCAAAGTTTGTTCCGGCTGGCAAATTGTAACGGCATAAACTTTGCCCGAAAAAGTCCCATAAAAGATTTGATTTTTTGCCTGGTGCAGTGTTGTCAGGATAACATCCTCGTTTTTGTTTGTTAAGCTCCAGACATCGCTGCCGTCGCTTGCAGAAACGGCTTTGAGTTGTGCATCGTAATCAGCTAAATAGACCACATTGTCCACAATTAATGGAGGGATTTGTACTTTTTGAGGAATGTTTTTCTGAAACTTCAGGCTAAAGTCAGTGGTATCAAGCGCCTGGAGCTGATAATACCCCTTGTCGCTATCTTTCTCCCCTCTGGCGACATAATAGAGTGTTTTATCTGCAAAAACCGGCTGGCAATAAATTCTTGGAAGTTTTTTGTTGTAAAGCTCTTTACCGGTTTCGGAATCGAGGATGATAAGGCATCGGTTGTTGACAACAATGGAAATCAAACTGCCATTTCCGGATAAATTGTGAGAGGGACGATTTGGCAATTGATATTTCCAGGCAAACTTGCCACTATTCATGTCGCGAGCAACAATGTCGGTCTCATCCAGCATGGAGTTCCCGTCTGAATAAATAATCTTATTGCTGAGATGTATCAGTGGTGCAGGCCACCAAGTTTGGCATTCGACCGCCCAAACCGGCTCCGTATCATCAAAAGAATTGAGGCATAAAACTTCAGATTTCGCTGTTCGCAGATAAATTCGTTCGTCTATAAACAGTGGTTCGGTAAGATCATGACTGCTGGTTTTATAAATTGGAGAAAGACTGCCATTTTCGAGGTTCATCGTGGCGATAAAGCCACCCTGGATTCCTTCCGTTAAGGTATGGGTGTCCTGAACCGTTAGATAAGTTTGATTGTCGTGGATGCTGATATTTGCTGCTCTTTGTCCTTTAGGAAGCGCAACCCGCCAAAGAATTTCGCCATTTTGCATAGAAATCGAAGCAAGCTCATTGTTTTTAGTAGAGAGCAATAACTTATCGTTGATACTTGCAAAAGATGTCAGGCTGGAGCGGGATACGCCACCAATTGGCGTATTAAACTCGATTGGTGGCCAATATAGCGTGCCAATAGAGCCACTCAGCGGCCTTTTCCAACCACACTGCGGGCAAGACTGGCTTGCCAGCATCAGGTGATTGTTTGGGCAGAAAATATCCATTATCCGGCACTCATTTCTCTTTTTGCGTTTCTAACAGATCGCCTTGCCAGGCTTCATAACGGCGCAAAACCCTGGGATCTGCGAGGGGTTTGATTTGAGAAAATGCATCTTCAAGATCAGCCCGGCTAAGAGGATCAACACGCAGTTCATAGGAGGCCAATTTATCCAGTCCGCCGTCAACCACGTTGAGCAAATTTGGGTTTGCTCTGCGAATCATATTATTTATTGCAATTTGCCCAAGTTGTTCCAATTCCCTTCCGGCAAAGCCATCGCTTCGTTCAACCAATTCTTTCATCGGCAGCTCGCTGTAATGCCCTTTTCGATTTAACTGGATATCCAAAATTGCTTCACGCGCATTTGCATCAGGTAAAGGCACATAGATTCTTCTTTGAAAACGGCTCAATATCGCCAAATCGAGTAACCAAGGCAAGTTTGTGGCAGTTATCGTCATCACAAAACTCTGGTCGTCCTTCCCTTGCAAACCGTCCAATTCTGCTAAAAGCGTTGAGACAATTCGCCTCTCTGAACCACTCTCGCCGGAACCGCGAGCCGGAGTAAGCGACTCAAACTCGTCCAAAAAAATTACAGCCGGGCTTAAACGACGGGCGACGCTGTAGAGTGCTGAAATTAACTTTGTGCTTTCTCCGAAATATTTGGAGAGCAAACTGCTCACTTTAACGTTGAAGAAAGTGGCTTCAAGGTTTCCGGCTGTGGCGGCAGCAAGCAGCGTTTTACCCGTCCCGGGAGGCCCGTAGAGCAAAAGGTTGCGCCAGCTGCTCACCTGAACGCCATCCGGTTTTTTTGCCAGGGCAAGGGCATAGGCAGATTTGATTGCATCCTTGGTGCTATCCAAACCGCCGATTTGGTCCCAGCGGACATCGCTTTTATGGATTAGCTGCAAAACCTCGTTTTCGTAATCGTCTTCTGAGACAGCAGTTTCCACTTGACTGTTTGGTTTAGTTTTTCCTTCAGCTTTCACCTTGCGATCGGCAGCCGGCGAAGAGGTGGAACCACCTTGCCCCGATAAATCTCGCGCTAAAGCTGTCAATTGGTCTGCTTTTTGCAAACGCTCTTTGCGAACGTCCGGTGTTGCAGCAGTATCCGCATAGGATTTCAGCCAACGTGCAGCGGAAAAATAGTGCTTTGCAGCTTCTTCGTCCGCGCCACGTTGACGTG
>Ga0265295_1004730_pt1 | contig 18076 bp, 20 predicted proteins | sample Munlansysbiofilm_FD_192503 | JGI IMG/M metagenome (GOLD analysis project Ga0265295, IMG submission 192503) | Leachate microbial communities from a municipal landfill in Southern Ontario, Canada - Methane capture system biofilm | ecosystem: Engineered > Solid waste > Landfill > Unclassified ...
AAAGTTCGTCATCATGATACTTATGTTCGTCGGCCGTCTTGGGCCCATCGTCTTTTTGACCATGCTGCAGTCCTGGCAGACGCGCGAGCATTTCAGGCGTTCGGAAAAGAGCATGCTCATCGGATAGTAGACCGCCCCAAAACGGCGATCTGCAGCGTCAGCGAAAAAATCCAGACCGCGCATCAGCGCATGACCGCGCGCCCTGGATTTTTTCGCTTCCTTGCATCTCACCATTTTTGGACGGTCTACGAATTTTGAATTTTTTGAGCAGTCGGATAGGAGGTTTTATGGCTAGCAGTGAATTCGGAGTTGTGGGCATGGGCAAGTTCGGCCTCAGTTTGGCCCGGTCCCTCATGGCTCATGGCCAGAGGGTGGTGGGAGTCGACAGCGACCCCGACAAGGTCAAGGCCGCCGCGGAGGTCCTGACCCAGGCCTATCAGGCCGAGGCCGTGGACAAGACCGCCTTGGAGCAGCTTGGCTTCGGCGAACTGCCGCAGGTAATCGTCAGCACCGGGCACAACATGGAAGCGAGCATTCTCATCACGCTTTTTCTGAAGGAACTGGGGTGCAAGAGCGTAACGGTCAAGGCGGTGAGCCGTGATCACGAGAAGGTGCTCACCAAGGTCGGTGCCGACGCGGTCATCTTTCCGGAGCGCTACGCCGCCGAACAGTTGGCGGCCAAGCTGGCCGTGCCCGGTCTTATCGACTACCTGCCCCTGGGCACCAACATCATCCTCAAGGAGTTCAAAGTAGATCGCTGGGAGGGCAAGACCCTGCGCGATCTGAATTTGACCAATTCCTTTGGCATCCAGGTGGTTGCCGTGAAAGGACTTGAGGATAAACAGTTCGTGTTCGTACCCAAGGCCGACCAGCCCCTGAAAAAAGGGGACGTGCTGGCGGTCATCGGGCAGGGGGACAAGCTGCTCGACCTTGACCCGTGATGAAGGGCCAGACCATGGGGAAGAAAATAAACGAAAATGGACGCGATGAGCGAAACGGGCGGTTGATATGGCGCGTGTGCAGATCGAGTTGCCGCAGTCGTGGCTTTACCGGACGCGGATTAACGTGCGCGTGACGGACGTGAATTATGGCGGTCACCTGGGCAACGACCGGGTACTGGGCATGGTGCACGAGGCGCGGGTGCGCTGGCTGGCGTCCTGCGATTTGTCGGAAAAAGACGTGGGCGGAGTGGGGCTCATCATGGCCGATGCGGTCCTGGTTTTCCGAGGCGAGGCATTCCTGGGCGATGAACTGGAAGTGGAACTGGGCGCGACCGAGGTGCGGCGGTCCGGCTTTGATCTCGTCTACCGGCTGATTCGTCCTGCAGATGGCGCTGACATCGCTCACGTCAAGACGGGCATGGTCTGCTTCGACTACAACGAGCGCAAGGCCTCCCGCCTGCCCCATACGCTCGCCAAGTGCCTGGGCAGCGTCTCCTGATGCGCTGCAGGATATCCCACAAGCTTTTTTTGTCCGACATCCCGGAGTCCGTTCAGGCTTTGATCATGGCCGAGCTGACGCTGGAAAATCCCAAGTGGCTCGAAAATCTGAAGATGGGGCGCACCAACTACCGCATTTCCCGGCATCTCAAATTCTATTCCACGCGTAAAAACGGCGGACTCATCCTGCCACGCGGCTACGGCGGGCGCCTGGCCAGGATTTGCGCCGATCTGGGCGAGACTGTGGAGTACGACGACGAGCGGCGCAGCCTGCCGGAAGTGGATTTCTCTTTTCAGGGCCAGCTGCGACCCTACCAGCACAAGGCCTGCGAGACCATGCTCCGCCGCCGCTTCGGCACCCTTTGCGCCCCCACGGGCGCGGGCAAGACCGTGTGCGGGCTCTCTATCATCGCCAGTCGCCGCCAGCCGGCACTCATCGTTGTCCACACCCGTGATCTGGCCATGCAGTGGGTGGAGCGCATCGAACAATTTCTGGATATTCCGGCCCGCCAGGTGGGCATGATCGGCAGCGGCAGAAACACCGTGGGCGAGGCCGTGACCGTGGCCACGGTGCAGTCCGTGTACAGCCGGGCCAAGGAACTCAAAAAACGCGTCGGCCATATCGTCGTCGACGAGTGTCACCGCGCCCCAAGCCGAACTTTTACCGCCGCCGTGACCGCCTTCGACTGCGCCTATTCCCTTGGCCTTTCGGCCACCCCGTACAGGCGCGACGGCCTGACCCAGCTCATCTTCTGGCATTTGGGTGAAATGCACGCCTGCATCGACAGCGAAAGCCTGATGCACAGCGGAGCCATTCTGCGTCCGGAAATCTGCATCCGGCCCACGGCATTCACGTGCCGGCGCGATCCCACGGAAGAATACGGGCTCATCATTGCTGATTTGACGGAAAACATGGAGCGAAATTGCCAGATCGTGGACGAAGTGGCCAGGGAAGTGGCGTCGGGTCGGGGCGTGAGCCTGGTCCTGTCCGATCGTAAAGGGCATTGCCGGATGCTGCAGAGCCTGCTTGAAGAGCGCCACGGCATCAGCGGAGCGGTTTTGACGGGGGATACCCCGTTGCCTGAACGCAAGCGGCTGGTGGAGAAAATTCAGTCAAGCCGCGTCAGCGTGGTCTTTGCAACGGGTCAGCTTATCGGCGAAGGCTTTGACGCCAGCAACCTGACCTCCCTCTTTCTGGCCACCCCGGTCAAGTTCAGCGGTCGGTTGATCCAGTACCTGGGCCGCGTTCTGCGGCCATCTGCCGGAAAAGTTCAACCAAAGGTTTATGATTTCGTGGACGAAAAAGTGGGGGTGCTCGATGCAGCAGCCCGTGCTCGGGCCGCGGTCTATGCACAGATTGGCGGCTAGGAGGGCGGATGCGTGAACTTGAGGTCGCAAATTGCGACCTCAACTGGCGGGCATGAGGGAAGGAGGCATCGTCCCGCGCCTTAACCAAACATGTCAATCCGGGTACCGGTATCCGCTACATGATTCGACGTTGTAGGGACGCCGGGCTTGCCGAGCCTGAAATCAGGATTGACGGTGGTTTTTTCGTGCTGACGATCCGGAGGAAAAAGGATGAGTCAGGGGCCCAGTCAGGGGCCCAGTCCGAAGCGATTCTGAACAATCTTGAAAAAGAGCCATTATCGGCTGCCGAACTCTCTGCGGCTTTGGATCTTCAATCAAAAACCGGTGCTTTCAAGCGAAATTTGCAGGAGCTGATCGATAGGGGATTGATCGAATATACCATCCCCGGCAAACCCACCAGCCGCCTCCAGAAATACCGACTTACGGAGAAAGGATGTGAATTGTTGGAACAGTTGGGCAAGGAGAGTAGTCGGCCATAATCGCACTTGATCAGACCGGACAAGTCGAGGACATGAGGCCAAGTCACCGGACAAGTCGCCTCGCAAGTTTGGATGGTGTATGGAGCCAACGTCAGCGCTCCGCTACCTGCCGAAAAACTACGGCACGTTCAATTTTTGAGGCTTTCCTCTCAGTTCAGGATTTTTACAGGAAGGCCGTCTGCTGAAAGGTCGCATCTTGAATCTTGATTTTTTTGCGAGAGCCGACTGGCACGCTCCTGGTCGCGTTGCTGAAGTTTAGTCTCCAAAAAACCCATCCGCCAGAGTTGTCATGTGTTTCTTTCTGAAAAGCATGAAAATACGTAGCGCTGCTCCTTGAATTGATCCGTGCAATACCATCTAATGGGATTTGTTTTACGTGTGTTGTCGCGCTTTGCCATTCGCAGAGAACTGGCGACAGCGCTATCCCATCAATTGCGAAGGAGAATTCATGAATCCCCAATGCGAAATCCTTGACCCTGTGATTCAGTCGCTTCCGGAAAAGATTCTGGAAATTCGTGGGCAGCGGGTGATGCTCGATGCCGACCTGGCCGAACTCTTCGGTGTGCCGACCAAGCGGTTCAACGAGCAGATCAAGCGTAATCTGGAACGGTTTCCTGATGATTTCATGTTTATACTTACAAAACGAGAGGTTATGGGTTTGAGGTCGCAATTTGCGACCTCAAGTGGCGGACGTGGCGGTCGGCGTTACAATCCCCGCGCCTTTACCGAGCACGGTGCCCTCATGGCGGCCACGGTGCTCAATTCCCCTCGGGCCATCGAGATGAGCGTGTATATTGTCCGAGCTTTTGTCAGGCTGCGCCAGGTGCTTTCTTCTCATCAGGAACTGACCGCAAAATTCAGGGAATTGGAAGAACGTCTGGATGGCCATGATCAAGCTATCGGAACTCTGGTCCAGGCCATGAAGGCCCTCATGGAGCCCGTGGTTCCCACAAAACGTCCGATAGGTTATGTCACAAAATCTCAATAATATTTGGTAGCGGGAAATCCGAGGAAAAACAGGGGCGCAGTTTGAGGGCGTATGCTTTTTTCACTTTGATGCGGCAATAAGGACGTGTATTGGGGAGTGCAACGTGGTTGCGCGTTCAGCGTCAGATGGTCATGGATGCGTGATAAATCAACAGGCTATGAAGGAGATCGACATGGATTTCAGCAAAAGCATTGCGCGTGTGCAGGCGATCCTGACCAGGCCGAAACAGGAGTGGCCGGTGATTGCCGGTGAGCAATCATCCCTAAAGGATCTGTATCTTGGCTACATCATGATTTTGGCAGCCATCGGGCCCATCGCCGGGTTCATCAAGATGACGGTTTTCGGGATTGATGTGCCGTACATGGGGACGTACCGGATGGGCATCGGGGCCGCTCTGGGCAACCTGGTCTTCGAATACGTCATGGCCCTGGTGGGGGTTTATGTGGTCGCCCTGATCATCAATCAGCTTGCCCCTACCTTCGGCGGGCAGAAGAATGCCATGCAGGCCCTGAAAACGGTCGCATATTCCTACACGGCGGCCTGGATTGCCGGCATTGGCCTGATCATGCCCGGGATAGGCATGGTCATAGCGATCCTGGGCTCCGTGTACAGCATTTACCTCCTCTATCTGGGTCTGCCCGTCATGATGAAGAGCCCAGGTGAAAAGGCCGCGAAGTACGCGGCTGCCTCCATCGTGGCCGCCCTTGTTGTCGGCCTTGCCATCTCGCTTCTGGTCGGAGGGATTACCGGGGTTGGAGGCATGATGGGCGGCGGCGCCTCGCATCAGAGCGCTCCGACTGAAGGCGGCTTTGACAAGGACAGCCCCGGCGGCAAGCTGGAAGATTGGGCCAAAAAGATGGAATCGGCCAGCCAGGAGATGAAAAAGGCCCAGGAAAGCGGCGATGCGCAGCAGCAAAGCGAGGCCATGGGCAAGATGATGTCCACAGCCATGGGAAGCGCTGGGTCGGTTGAATCCCTGGCGCCCGAACGCCTCAAGGCCTTTCTTCCCGAGAATCTGGCCGGTCTGACCCGCTCCGACCTGTCTGCCGAGCGTACCGGCGTCATGGGTCTTCAGGTTTCCACAGCGCAAGCAGCCTATGGGGGCGAGAACGGAAACGGCCTTCAGGTCGAGATCACGGACATGGGGGCGGCAAAAGGGGTCATGGGGCTTGCAAGCTGGGGCGGCGTCGAACGGGAGAGCCAGACCGAGACCGGCTATGAGAAAACCTACAAAGACGGCTCCATGCTGGTGCATGAGCAGTGGGACAATCAGGCTGCGTCAGGCGAGTACAGCCTCATTGTGGGCGAACGCTTCAGCGTGACGATTACGGGCAGCGCCCCGGATATCGGGGTTCTCAAGAAAGCCGCCGCCGGGATCGATCTTGAAGAACTGGCCGACCTGAAGGACGAGGGCGTACAATAATTTTTTTCGGCTGGCCGTCACAGGCGGTCAGCCGAAAAAAAATCCGGGGTCGCATCTTGAAAAAAATCCGGGGTCGAAAAAAATCCGGGGTCGCATCTTGAATCTTGAATTTCCGCGAAAATCGGCTGGCGATAAAGATTGTACCTTTGCAGAAACTTATCTTCCAAAAAATCGATCCGCCAGGGTCTTCATGTAGAAGACTTCGAATTCGATCATGGCCGTATCTTCCCGTCGCAGCCATTCGGCCAGCCAGGCCGTGCGCAAGGCTAGGGTCCAGGCTGGCAGGTGCTGTTCCAACGCGGGGTCCAGCAGGCCGCAGGAGCGCAGGGTGTCCAGAAAGGCCGTGACTAGCGGGCCGCTCAAGGCGTCCTCGTCTTCGCTACCCACGCAACCAACGATGAGCGCCATGTCGTGCAAGATGCATTTGGGCCCCGAGAATTCCCAGTCAATGGCCCCAAGGATGCGATCCTTGCCCCAGATCATGTTCTGCGGGTGCGGGTCGCCGTGGCAAAAGGCCACGGGCAGATCCGGCGGCAGACTCGTGTCGAGAAGAGCGAAAAGGGGTGCGAGCTGCGCAAAGATTTTCGGCTGCAGCCTTTTTGCGTCATGCGCGATTTTTTTGGCATAAGCGCCAAGGTCAAAGACTTCATCCTTTTTCACGGCCATGTCCCGGCTCGCAAGCCTCATGTCCATCAGGAAATGGGCCAGGGCCTCTCCGCGCCATGCCTCCCGCCAGTATGATTCGTGGTCCAGGTCCACTCCGGCCAGAAACTCGGTGAGCTGCCAGTGCCGTCCCAGGGCATGCTGGATCAGCTTTCCGTTTGGCCCCGCCACGGGCGCGGCCACAGGCAAGCCCCTGGCCGCCAAAAGAGCGACTCGCTCGGCGATGAGAATCTTGCGCGGCAGGGAGCTGGCGCAGATCTCCTCCAGAAGATAGCGCTTTTCTCCCGCGTCGAGCACGATCCGGTCCAGGCTGCGCTCCGGGCTGCCCTGGATGGGGATTTCAGGCTGAGCCTTTGTGCAGGTCAGGTTCCAGCAATCCAGAATGCTTTGAAGAAATTTGAGCGAAGGGTTCATGCGAAGATGGGTGGAGAGCGAAAATCCGACGACCGGATAGGAGGCATCCTCACCATTTGCGGTTCACGTAGCGGATGACCAGAAAGGACAAGACCGCGATGACCACGGCCATGGCCGCGAGCAGGCCGAAGATGTCCGTGCTTTTTCCGATGAAACGCAAGGCCCCCATGGTCAGCACCCCGACCACGCCACCGATCCAGAGCAGGATTTTTTTGTTCATTGTCTTATCCGGATGAAAAACGGCGGAGCAAAGTTGCAACGCCGTTTTGAGAAACGTCTAGTGGTCGGTGGGCTGGTTGCTCAGGCCGAGGTGGTCCAGAAGATGGAAGATCATGGACATGAGCATGCCCACCACCGTGCCAAGGGCCATGCCCTTGAGCTGCACCGTGCCCACGTTCACAGCCGCGCCGCTCAGGCCCACGATGAGGACCACGGCGGTCAGGATCAGGTTGGCGGGTTTGGAATAGTCGACCTTGGACTCGACCAGCATGCGGATGCCCGAGGCGGCGATGACGCCAAAGAGCAGGATGCAGATGCCGCCCATGACCGGAGTGGGGATGGACTGGATAAAGGCCGAGAGCTTGCCGATGAAGGCCAGGGCGATGGAGATGATCGCCGCGCCGCCGATGACCCATACCGAGTAGACACGGGTGATGGCCATGACGCCGATGTTTTCGCCGTATGTCGTCACGGGCACGGAGCCCATGAAGCCCGAAAGGGTGGTGGCGATGCCGTCGCCCATGAGCGAGCGGTGCAGGCCCGGATCCTTGATCAGGTCGCGGCCGACGATGTTGCCGGTGACCACCAGGTGGCCGATGTGTTCGGAAATGACCACCAGGGACGCTGGGATGATGATCAGGATCATGTTGATGTCGAACTTGGGCATGTAGATGGTCGGCATGGCGATCACGGCCGCCGTGGAGATGGTCTCGAAGTTGACCATGCCCATGCCGATGGACACCAGATACCCGACGATGATGCCGATCAGGACCGGAATGACCGCCATGAACCCGCGAAAAACGATGGAACCGAAGGCGACAACCAAAAGGGTGGTCATGGACACGATGATGGCGTCGAAGTTGTAGGCTCCCGCTTCGTTCGGCATGATGCCTGCCATGCCGGTGGCCACGCCCGCCAGCTCAAGGCCGATCAGGGCCACGATGGGGCCCATGGTGGCCGGGGGCAGCACGACCTTGATCCAGTCGGAGCCGAAGCGGCCGATGATGAGCGCCACTGTGCAGAAAATGAGGCCCGAGGCGATGAAGCCGCCCAGCGCGTAGGAATAATTGCCGCCCCAAAGGGCCTGGTCAGCGCCGAGGACCACGAAGACCGGAGAGAGAAACGCGAAGCTCGAACCCAGAAAAGCCGGGGCTTTGCCCTTGCAGATGAACAGGTAGATGAGCGTTCCGATGCCGTTCATGAGCAGCACGATGGCCGGGTCGATCTTGAACAGGGTCGGAACCAGCACCGAAGCGCCAAACATGGCGAACAGATGCTGCAGGCTCAAGGGAAATCCTTGAAGTAATGGTACCTTTTCATCGACTTGAATGATTCTTCTGCTCATTGGCTTCTCCCAAGGAAATGATGTGTAGCAAGGCCAAATGGGCCCGTCCCGCGCACATGCCAAATGGGGTTCGCCGCGCAAACCCCAAAACTGCGATGTCTTACAAGCAGGGAGTGTCGTGGTCAAGAAAGGTTCACAGGCCGCCCCAAAATGGCAACCTGCTGCGTCAGCGAAAAAATTTGAGACCGCTTATCTGTTTGATACACTGCGCGCCCTGGATTTTCTCGATTCCTTGCATCTCACCATTTTTTCAGCGGCCTGTGAATTATTCAACAGCCAGCTAGGCCAAGCGCGGCCAAGGCTTTGCGTGCCACGTCCAGGGCCACGTTCGGCGGGTTTGGCAGGTCGCTTATGCGCCCTATGGTGCCAAGCACGGGCAGGCCGGAGAAGTGTTCTATGGCCGCCGTGTTTTCGGCCCGGTCCTGAATCGGGACAAGGTCTGCCGGGTCCATGAGAATCACGCCAAGACAGCGGGCCGCGCGGGCCGCTTCCAGGGTCAGCAGGGTATGGTTGATGGTGCCCAGACCGGCCCTGCCGGCCACGAGCAACGAGGCGTCGGTCTCAAGGGCCAGATGAAGCATGGATTTTTGCTGCGTGATCGGCACCATGAGACCTCCCGCGCCTTCCACGACGGTGACGTCATGGCGGGCGGCATGCTCGATGATGAAACGGCGCAGGCCGTCGAAGTCCACCGGCTCTCCGGCGAAGAGCGGGGCCTTGGGCAGGGGGCGAAGGGAGTGGATGCAGTCGGCGGGAGTCATGCCCAGGGGCAGGCCGCCGGGTAGAAAGCGATGCACGAAGGCCGCGTCGGAATCGGCTTGCGCGTCACGGCAGCCGGTCTGCACGGGTTTGAGGTACACGGCGTCCTGTCCGGCCAGAAGGCGCATGACGAGCAGACTGAGTACCGTCTTGCCCACGTCCGTGTCCGTACCGGTGATGAAGAGGATCTTTTTTCTCACGCGTTTTCCTTGTGGACCAAGCTGGACAGAGCGTCGCGCAGGAGAAATACGTCACCCGCGTCATGTTCGGTGGTCAGACAGACCCGCAGAATGGCCTGGCCCAGTGGCACTGTCGGGTAGCGGGCCGCGAAAACCAGGATTCCCTTGCTCTTAAGTATCGCGGCCAATTCGTGACAACGGCTTTCGTCACCGATTTCCAGACTCAAGATATGCGCGTCTCCGCCTATGCTCAATCCGGTTGTGGCGAGTTCTTTCCGGGCCAGGGCAGAAAGTGCGCCCAGGCGTTGGCGCCGTTCTTCGCATCGGCTCACCCGGTCTAGCATGGAAAGGACCATGTCTGCGTGCCAGGGCGGCAGGGCCGTGGTGTAGATGAAGCCCTGCCCGAAATGGATGAGGTGCTCGCGCACGATTGCGGGGCAGAGGATGAATGCCCCGAACATGCCAAAAGCCTTGCCTAGCGTGCCCACGGCCACGTCGGCCACGCCGCCTCCCAGCCCCCTGCCCCCCTCGCCCAGAACGCCGAAGGCGTGGGCCTCGTCCACGATGCAGAAAAACCCGAATTCGTCCTGGAGGGTTTTTATGGCGCGAAAATCCGGACTGTCGCCGTCCATGCTGAACAGGGACTCGGTCAGCACGGCCTGCGCCGGATAGGTTTCAAGGAGCCTGCGCAGATGGCTCATGCGGTTGTGGCGGAAGGCGTGGAAAGCGGCGCGGCTGTGCCGCACTCCGGCCACGGTGCTGGCATGGGCGCGTTTGTCGAGCAGCAGCGTGTCTTTTTCCGAGAAGAGGGTGGCCAGAAGGGTCAGGTTGGCCAGAAATCCGCTGCCCAGGATCAGGCAGGACTCGTATCCGAAATAGTCTGCCAGGGCCTGTTCCGCTTCGAGGGCGGAGCGGGTCGTGCCCGTGACCAGACGCGATGCTCCCGCGCCGCACCCGGATTTTTTGCACAGATCGGCCAGGGTTTGGCTCAGTTGGCTGTCCTGGGCCAAGCCCAGAAAGTCGTTGGAGGAAAAATTGAGAAGCTCCTGTCCGTCCAGGACCACGCGTGCCCCATGCCGCGCGGACACGGGCAGCAGTTCTCGCCCCAGACCGATCTGTCGGCGCGATTCGATGTCGGCGCGCAGGCGCTCTAGGAAGCTTTGCGCAGGCATGTAAATCGGCTCCGGAAAAAGGTGTCTGTCTGGTTGCTGGCCTGACGACCGATGAGAATCCGGCAGGCCGGGCCGTCATCAACTGTCACAAGGTAGCTTGCGCCCGCAGTTGTTTCGGCGGTCAGGCTTGCCCGGATGGTCAGGGGCCTGTCTTCATGGCCTGGAGTATCAAGAAGGTCGGAAACACTCACAAGATAGGCCTGGACTTTGAAATCGTGGAGATGGCGCAGATGCATGCCGCAGGCCTGGGCCATGGATTCCAGGGCCAGATACGGGGGCAGGGACTGCGTGCGGGCCACGATTTCGCGCTCTGTGCAGGACACGATGGCGGCCAGGGCCATGGACGGATCGAAACTGGAGAAATCTAGGTCCATGGCCGCACCCCCAGGCAGGCGTTTTGCCCGCCGAAGCCGAAACTTTGGAGCAGCAGGCTGCGCGGGCGAACCTTTCTGGCGGAGCGCAGCAGAGGCAGATCGCCCTGGCAGGGATTTTCAAGGCCGGCGATGGACGGGAACAAGCCTTGCGCGGAACAGACAAGACCCAGGGCCAGTTCCGCACAGCCGCAGGCCGCAGCCAAATGGCCAATGCGTGACTTGAAGGCGGCGATGGCCTCGGCTTTTTGCGCGGTTTGGGCCAGGATGTGGCCTTCGACCTGATCGTTGAGGATTGTGCCCGTGCCATGGGCCAGGACGCAGAGGGCGTCGTCGCCCAGATCGTTCAGGCAGCGGCGCACCGCAGTCTGTCCTGCCCTGCCTTCGGGATCGGGGCCGGTCAGGCTGCCGCCGTCCAGGGAGGAGGAGGCGCTGACGATTTCAGCCAGAATCGTGGCCCCTCGCCTCTGCGCGTGATCCAGGCTTTCCAGCGCGAAGACCGCGCCGCCTTCGCCGATGGCAAAGCCCGACCGGGCCTGGTCAAAGGGTCTGCAGGCCAGTTCGGGGCGCTCAAATCCCAAGGCCAGAACCCCGGCCTGCTTGTAGGCGCGTACGGCTGCGGGGGAAAGCCTGGAATCTCCGCCCCCGGCCAGGGCCACGTCGGCAAGGCCCGCGCTCACGGTTCGAAAAGCCTGCCCCAGAGCCTGGGTCGAAGCCGCGCAGGCCGTGAGTATGGTCAGATTTTCTCCGTGCACGCCCAGCATCTCGGCCATGACCGAGGCCGCAGTGTTGGGCAGAAAGTCCAGAAGCCACAGGGCCTTGTCGTCGCGCGGTCGAGCCTCAAGGTTGGGGCCGAGCCCCAGGAACAATCCGGCCTGGTCCAGTTGACGCGGACCAAGACCGGCATCGTCGACAGCCTTCATGGCGGCGGCCAGACAGAACTGCTGTCCCCGCGTCAGGTAGCGCGCGTTCTTGCAGCGGCCCACCTGGGCCTTGAGGTCGAATCCGGGCACCGGGCAGACCGCGACTTCGGCATCGGCGGCGGATCGGATGAAAGGTCCGTAGGGTTCATGCAGGGTCGAAAACACGTCCTTTCTGTTGTCGCCCAGAGGCAGCACGAAACCGCTGCCCGTGATCACCACTCGGCGATGCATGCTCAGCCCTTGGCCTGTCCGAAGGACTCGGCGTAGGCGACAAGATCCTCGACCCGCAGCACGGGGCCGGCGGACAGGTCGGCCAGGATGTGGCGCACCCGGTTTTCGGACAGATGCGGATACTCGGATTTAAGGGCGTCCAGGGGATCTTTCGCGTCGCGTTTGGCCCTGTTCAGGACAGTGCGCACGTTTTTGAGAAAGAGCAGATCGTCGTCCACGCCAATGCCAAGCCTGTGCTGCATGGCCACACCGATTTCCAAGAGGTCGATGGATTCGGCCTGGAGGGTCCGGATGACGTAGGTTTCGGGGCTGATCTGATCCACGTCCAGATCGAGTATCTCGGCCAGGATGAGGCGGATGATGGGAAATGGGTTCATAGGTATTTTTGCGCCGTCAGTCCGGCGTCCATGGTGATGGTGGTGCAGGTCAGGGCCAGGGCCTGATCGGAGAGCAGGAAAAGAAGAGTGGCGGCGGCCTGGTCCACGGTCACGATTTTCTGCGCCAGGTCTTGCCGTCTGTTTTCCCGGTCCAGGAACCGCTCGCCGCGACCGGCGTCGACGAGTCCCAGACGCAGGCTTAAAGCCGAAACGCCGCGTGACCCCAGTTCAAGAGCAAAGCTCTGGTACAGACCTTCGGTCGCCCGCTTGGCCGCGCCATACAAGCCCTGGCCCGGAGCGGGCAGGGTGGCTGCCGTGGAGGAAACGTGCAGCAGACGCCCGAAGCGGCGGGCCAGCATGGAGCGGGTCACGGCTTTGAGCACTCGCAGGCGGCCGGTGACGTGGGCTTTGAAATAGGCGTCCATATCAGTCTGGCTGGCCGCGGCCAGATATGTTTCGTGATCGGCCTGGGCCAAGTCGATCAGATAGTCCACGTCGTTTTCGAGCGCCGAAGCAAGGGCTTCGTCGCTTACGTCGCTGAAATCAAGGTGCGGGCTGCCCGTCGCAAGGTCGGGAAAATGACCCTTGATCCGGGCCAGGCCGTCCTTCGATGCGTGGGTCAAAATGGCGATGAGCCCTTCGTCTTGCAGCAGCCTTGTCAGCGCGAGTCCGATGGAGCTGCTTCCTCCGAGAATGAGCGCTGTCTTGCCCTGAAATCCGATGTTCATGCCGTGATCCTTCCCTGTGCGAAAAGGGTGTCGTCGCTGCGCAGGGTGCACAGGTACGTTTCGCCTTGGCCCTCGATGTCCAGTGTGTAGGAGCCAGGGCAGGCGAAGCGTGAAAACGAGAAGCGCTGGACGCGCAGCGGCCCGGTGCGGCCCAGATGATTCCGGATGACCTGCAGGCTGAGGCCCGTGATGAGTGAGCCCGGCACCACGGGATTGCCTGGGAAGTGACCGTTGAAACATGCGTCGTCCGGCGCAAAGGACACGAAGAGGCGCAGGGGGTCGCGGGAGAGGAGGCTTATATCCATCGCCCTTGCTCCAGCATGCTCAGATCCGCCTCCAGGTTGCGTCCCCTGGTGGTCAGGTAATTGCCGATCATCATGCCGTTGGCTCCGGCCAGGGGCAGCCAGGATTGATAGTCGCCCAGAACCCGCTCGCGGCCTCCGGCGATGGTGATGCTTGCCCTGGGCAGCATGAAGCGGAACAAGGCCACGGATTTGAGGGCGTCGTGGGGCGAGAGCAGGGGGGTGTCCTCTAGCGGCGTGCCCGCAATGGGAGAGAGAAAATTGAGCGGCACGGTGTCAACGCCGAGGTCGGCCAGGGTCTGGGCCAGTTCGACGCGCTGCGCCCATGACTCGCCAAGTCCCAGGATCCCGCCCGAGCAGATTTTGAGGCCGTGCTCCCTGGCCAGGCGGATGGTGGCGATGTCCTCGTCGTAGGAATGGGTGGTGCAGATGGAGGGAAAAAACGAGCGCGCCGTTTCCAGGTTGTGGTGGTAGCGCGTCAGGCCAGCCCCTGCCAGACGGCGGGCAAAGTCCTCGCTGAGTAGGCCCAGGGAGGCGCTGACTTCCAGCGTGGTGCGGCTTTTGAGAATTTCTGCGCAGCGGCAGACGCGGTCTATCTCGTCGCTGGAGAGCATGAGTCCGCTGGTCACCAGCGAGTAGCACCGGGCCCCGGCTTCATGCATGGCCATGCCGCGCTCGACCAGTTCGTCCAGGGGCAGAAGCGGGTGCGTGGGGCTGCCTGTGCTGTAGTGCCCGCTTTGTGCGCAGAACCGGCAATCCTGGGAACAGGTTCCGGATTTGGCGCTCATGATGGAACAGGTGAAAGGGCTGTGCCTCATGGCCTTGGTGATGGCGTGAGCCGCGAACAGGATCTGGGTGGTGTGCTCTTCCCCGAGAGCGGCGAGATCCATCCCCTGCGTTTGCGTCATGGGGACGCCGTCAAGAACTTGGTGATAAATATTTGTAATCAATGGATGCAGCATGGGTTTCCTGTGAGAGGGAGCAATACTTGCGGGCCAGAGGCGTTGTCAATTTGCTTGTGATTTTTCAGCGTCAAACCGAAGAGTCTTTTGACCTCGCAACCTGTTTAAGCTACCGATCACCTGTCATGAATGCAAAGAAAAATTCCGACCCCACGCCCCTGGACCACGCTTCCGTGCAGTGGTTGGCTACGTCCCTGGACAGCCAGCATCCGGCCGACACGGCCGACGAGCTGGAAAATCTGTCCCTGGCGGAGCAGCTTGAATACATTCAGGAAATGGACGTGGAGGACGCTTCGGAGTCCATCACGGAAATGGAGCGCCATGATCGCAATGCGCTCATGACCCAGCTTTCTCCATCCTTTGCCGCCGCCATCCTTGAAGCCATGTCCCCGGATGACGCGGCGGACATTCTCGAGGATCTCGACGTCCAGGTCCGCGCCCGGATTTTCAAGAAGTTGGAGCGCGAGGACGCCGAGGAAATATCGGATCTCTTGCAGTTCGACCCGGACTCGGCGGGCGGCGTCATGAACACCGAGATCCTGGCCCTGGATCATTCCATGAATGCCCAGCAGGCCATCACCTTGATCCGCGACCGGGTCGAGGAAACCGAAATCCCTTATTATGCTTATATTGTTGACGAATATAGGCATTTAAGGGGCGTTCTTTCCCTGCGTGACCTGCTCTTGAGCCCCGGACGCACCCTGCTGAAGGATCTCTTGCGCGAGCAGAACCTTATTTACGTATCCTTCGACGTCGACAAGGAAGAGGTTGCCCGGCTCATCAGCCGCTATAATTTTCTCGCCCTTCCCGTTGTCGATCACGAACAGCGCCTACTCGGCATAATCACCGTCGACGACGTCATCGACATCATCCAGGAAGAGGCCAGCGAGGACATGCAGTCCATGGTCGGCGCGGGTCGGGACGAAACCGTGGATTCGCCGTGGACCTATTCGCTGAGCAAGCGGCTTCCCTGGCTGGTTCTGAATGTGCTCAATTCCGCCGTTTCCGCCTATGTGGTGCACCTGTTTGAGGGCACCATCGCGCAGATGGCCATCCTGGCCGCGCTCATGCCCATCGTGGCCAACCAGGCCGGAAACACTGGGCAGCAGGCTCTGGCGGTCATGATCCGGCAATTGGCCATGGAGCGGTTCAACCGTAAAAAAAGTTGGGTGGCGGTGTTGCGCGAGGCCAAGATCGGAACAGCCAACGGACTCATCGTCGGCGCGCTGGTTTTCCTTGGTCTTTTCGGCTGGACGCACAATCTTGGTCTGGCCGTGGTCATGGCCGTGGCTTTGGGGCTCGACATGCTCATCGGCGCCGTGGCCGGGGCTTCCATTCCGTTGCTCCTCAAGGAGATCGGTCGCGATCCGGCCCAGGCCTCAAGCATCTTCCTGACCACACTGACCGACAGCCTGGGATTTTTCACCTTTCTCGGGCTGGCGGCGGTGTTTTTATTCTAGCAGGCCGTCCCAAAACGGCGGGCTGCTGCGTCAACGAAAAAATAGAGACCGCCAGAATCATGAAATAAGCGCGGGGTGTGGGGGTTGTCCCGGCCAGGGACCGGCGACTGTCTGACTGAGCCAGGCATCGTTTGTTGAATCGCCCAAGGCCGCCTGAAAGTCGGTGCGTGTCCGGCAGGAGCGGCGATTCAACTTTTACGAGGCCGGCGAAGGAGTTTCGGCGATCCCTGGCCGGGACAACCGCCGCGCGCCGCTTCCACCTGTATGCACATGACTGCGAGTCCTAGATTTTACTGCTTCCTTGCAGATCGCCGTTTTGGGACGGTCTGCTAATCTTCGGGCTCCACGGCATCCATGAGATCGATGGTCAGGCGCAGAAAATCCGCCTCGGTGATGATCCCGCACAGCTTGTCCTCGCATATGACGGGCAGGCAGCCGTATTTTTCCTCCAGCAACAACCGGGCGGCCTCTTTCAAGGAGAGGTCGGCGGTGACGGTGACCACATCGGTCTGCATGATTTCGCGGATGGGGATTCCCGACTCGATCTCATCCTGGGTTTCGCGGTCGATTCCGGCCAGTTCGGAGATGGTCGCAGCCAAAATGTCGCGATGGGTCAAAAGGCCCGTGAACTTGCCCTCATTGTCGACGATGGGGATGTGACGGATGCGGGCGAGGTCCATCAGATCCTTGGCGGCACTGAGGCTTTCATTGTGGTTCAGGGTGAACACGTCCTTGGTCATGATATTTTTTACCTGGAACATGGCATTCTCCTTTAGAATTATGAAATAAGCGTGGGGTGTGGCGGTTGTCCCGGCCAGGGACCGGCGACTGTCTGACTGAGCCAGGCATCGTTTGTTGAATCGCCGCAGGACGCCTGAAAATCGGTGCGTGTCCGGCAGGAGCGGCGATTCAACTTTTACGAGGCCGGCGAAGGTGTTTCGGCGATCCCTGGCCCGGACAACCGCCGCGCCCCCGCTTCCACTTTTGCGTATTCTTTCCGATTCCAGCATCGCGGGCAAGAAAAAGGTTCATCCGCGCCGCTTAATCCCTGATCACGGGAGGCCCGTGTTGACTTGGGTGGTGAAATCTGGTTTGCAACCTTCTTTCTGGTAATGATTTCCAATGAATCGGGAAGGCGGGAGAGTTTCACGTTGAAGGGATTTCTTCGCAATCGGGAAAGGATGGTGCGGGAGCAGATCGAGGCCAGGGGGATCTCTGACGAGCGAGTGCTCTCCGTGATGCGCCAGGTTCCCCGGCATCTCTTTGTCGATGAGGCCCTGCAGGCCCAGGCTTACGGCGACCATCCGGTGCCTATCGGTCTCGGGCAGACCCTTTCCCAGCCATACATCGTCGCCCTGATGACGTCTCTGCTCGTGGTGCGTCCGCACATGCGCATCCTGGAGATCGGGACCGGTTCTGGATACCAGGCCGCCATTCTCGCGGCCATGGGGGCCGAGGTCTTTACCGTGGAGCGGATCAAGCAGCTCTACATGACCTCCCGCAGCAGACTTTTGCAGATGAAGTATTTCAATGTGCGGGTCAAACTCGACGATGGAACCCTGGGCTGGCCCGAGGAGGGTCCGTTCGACCGCATCATTGTCACGGCAGGCGGGCCCGAAGTGCCGCAGCCTTTGCTCGAACAGCTCACCGATCCGGGCATCATGCTCATTCCGGTGGGTAGAAACAGAAGGGATCAGCGCTTGCTTCGTATTTTCAAGAAGGAAGGGCGCATTCATCAGGAAGACCAGGGCAGCGTCGCTTTCGTTGATCTGGTGGGTTCGCACGGCTGGTGATTTCTTGGCCTTGGTCGCGATTCGAGCGCAATATTCATTCTATTTAAAAATTGCCTGCCGGGGTGCATGACCAGACCCATGGCGGAAAATATCTCTGGAGGAAAAATGTCCGAAAGCAAATCAAGCTGTTCAAGCTGTTCCGGGAAAAATACCTTGGGAACGATTCAGGACAGCCCGGAATCGAAGCTCGAGCGCCAGGACAAGGTCATTGCCAGCACCTTGTCCAAGATAAAATACAAGCTTTTCGTCATGAGCGGCAAAGGCGGAGTTGGCAAAAGTTCCGTGTCCACCAATCTGGCCGCGGCCCTGGCCATCAAGGGCTACAAGGTCGGACTTTTGGATGTGGACATTCATGGGCCGAGCGTGCCGCATCTGCTTGGCCTGACCGGTCTTATGGACATCGATCCGCAAAAGGGCATCCAGCCCAAGCGCTACAGCGAGAATCTGACGGTGGTGTCCATGGAGTCCCTGCTCAAGGATC
>Ga0265295_1004733_pt1 | contig 18071 bp, 18 predicted proteins | sample Munlansysbiofilm_FD_192503 | JGI IMG/M metagenome (GOLD analysis project Ga0265295, IMG submission 192503) | Leachate microbial communities from a municipal landfill in Southern Ontario, Canada - Methane capture system biofilm | ecosystem: Engineered > Solid waste > Landfill > Unclassified ...
TGCTTCTGATGTCGTCGTGTCATTTGGCGAAAATTTGATTCCTGATCTAGTTTATCGAAAATTATCGCAATATTGGGATATCACAAATACTCCTCAATATGTCCCTAGCGTCTCAGAAGCATTAGGCGTCCTTAAAACTGGTGTATTCGGAGGCGATCCCGTCGATTTTGTTTTTATCGCCCAGCCAGCACTTAACATTGCTTTAAGCGACCAAACAGCGGCAACTTATGGCAATGTTAAAGTCGTTAAGAATATTCGCCAAGAATGGGAAGAATATACCGGACAAACCGCAATCCCCCAAGCCGGTTTATTTGTGCGTAATAGTCATTATGAATTAAACCCGATTGTCTTTGAAAATTATGTCGATGATATGGTCGAGCGCATTGATATTGCCATTGATGATCCATTGATTGCTAAAGCGGCGCTTGATGAATTTGGCGATGCCCAGACTCAAGCTGGCAAATTTGGATTTAATTCGAATATTATGTTAACCACTCAAGCTAGCGGAGCGAATGGATTTGGTTTAGTCCGCGGCACCGAAGAAGTCGATATTAACGAATTTCTGACAACGCTAGAATTAGAAACGTTTGATAATTCTTACTTTCTTGATTTATAAGGCAAGATTTTAGATGATGAAAAAAACGAAGGCCTTTTTCCAAAAACACGCCGTAGTTATTTATACGGTTCTTGGTATTGGCTTCGTTTTTCTTTTGTGGTGGCTGACTTCGTTAATTGTAAAAGCTACCGTCTTATCCACTTTTCCCGGACCCGAAGATGCTATTCCCCTATTTATTAGCCTTCTTGGCCAGCAAACAACGTGGCTAGCTGTCGGCGGGACGCTCTTGAGGTTAGTTATCAGTTTCGCGATTGCCTTCGTTCTCGGTTCGCTTATGGGCGTTATTGCCGGAGTTTCTAAAGGCTTCGCTAATTTCATGCGGCCACTAGTCGTAACATTAAGAACTTTACCGACCGCAGCCGTTATTTTAATTCTAATTGTTTTGCTTCGTCCGGCCTTTGCCCCGATTATTATTGTCTTTCTCATTATTTTTCCGATTTCTTATGAATCGATGGCAACAGGAATCAAAAATGTGAATAAGGAAGTTCGCGAAGCGGCAAAAATCGATGGTGCGACTCGTCTACAGTCAATTGTGCGAATTAAAATACCGTTATCAATGCCTTATGTCCTTCTCGGCGTCGTCTCGAGCCTTGGTTTAGGCATGAAAATATCGATCATGTCAGAAATCATCGCCGGTTCAAACCGCATTTCGGGACTTGGAAGACTTATTCATCTGGCTTACATCGAAGCCGACATGACGCGAATTGTTGCCATTTCGATCTTTGCAGTCATTCTAATTGGCGTGATTGATCTGGGAATGTATTTCGCCAAGAAAAAACTAAAAAAACATTAACAAAGTATTTTTATAGTTGGTCTTAAAAGATTGTATGATCATGTCGATGAGCAAAATAAATGTTCCTGGCTTCGGCTAGGGACTTTTCATTTCGGCCCGTCGACAAACGAGGATTTGCCTCCTGAGACGAGTCTTTAACCCAGCCGCAAATAGGACAAATTTCTCCGTCAAGACCTTTGCCAAGAGTGAATTCTCCACAACAAGAACAGCATTTTGTTGTCATGAATCTATTATAAATCTTATGCCGACAAATATACACGTAGGGTTTGAGAATCGATAGTGGAACAATTAATTTAGTAGATATTTAGTATTTAATTATAATAGGCGACCTGTGGAAAACTTGCTGGAAGATAAACACAATAGTAATAATTGACAATATCTAAAATAATAAAAACAACGATAGAATCTAAATAAGTTACTATATGGTTTACATAATGGACATTATGCGAAGTAATGACTAAATCGCGATTTGCTTGTTTTAAATGGAAAAATGATTTTTCACCACTATTTAACCTTAACGATAAAAAAAGAACTGTCATTTGAAATTACAGTTCTTGATGGTTGTCTATTTTATCGGCGGGATAAAATTTGTTCGAGACTAATCCGTTCGCGCTCCTCTTTGGAAAAGATATTGATAATGACATGATAGGCATCAACTAATATCCAACCCGAATTTTCGCCGCCTTCAACGTGATTGATTTTCCCTTTAAGCAATTCAATCTTTTTAACAACCGCTTCCTTAATGGCATTCATCTGCCGCGGGTTAGTGGCTGTCACGAGAATGTAATATTCGCTAAAAGGTGTGCGATCTCGGACGTCGATGAGTTGAATATCTTCAGCTTTCGTCTCTTCTAATAATTGGAGGATGCCTTTTGTGTACTTATCTGGATTCAATTTCTTTCCCCTTTCCTAAATAGAGCTCCATGCAGGCGTCGGTCAACGAATTTTTTATATCCTTGCCATTGGCAATAAGATATTCACGGTTTGCACTTAATACCATCACAAAACCTAAATAATAGTTTTTGTAGCATTTTTTAATTAACGGACGCGAGTTAAAGCCTCGTAGCGGATCGATCTTGTCGGCACTGTAGATAATCTTGCCTAAGGGGCTCATGTGCGGCTTACCGGTTGCATGGAAGCGTATCGCGTCAAGAATCTCTTCGTCTTTGATACCGAATTCTTTTTCAGCTAAATAAGAACCGACGAATTGATGGTAGGAAAACTCAGGTTGGTTAACATAATTCTTAAACTGTCTTTTCATAATGGCGATTGTTTGTGCTGTATCATAACCTTTGCCTAAATCATGAAGCAACCCAGCGATATAAGCTTTTGGATAATCGCTTCGTTCATTCTTGTAAGCAATTGATCGCGCTAAATGAGCGACCGAAATAGAATGATCAAATCGCTCTTTATCAAGCATGCTGGCAATCTTGTCTATATAATAGAGGCGATTTTTTTCGATGTAATCGAGTACTTCGGATGGCATATCAACTGATTGTAGATTGCGAATCTTTGTCGAAGATACATCGCCGGTATGGTTATAGGAAAGCTTCTGAATTCGATATTTAATAACATTGCTTTCGTTTATTTTGATTTCGGGACGAGGAATATACACCACCGTCACTAGCCTCGTGATTTCATCGGGCTCTCGCCACTGATGAAATTGATTGACTTGATCGGCGCCAATCAAAAGAAAGAAACGTTTCTTAGGATACTTAGTTACAAAGTAACGAATGGTATCAATCGTGAAATTAACTTCTGCTTGGGAGTGAATTTCAAAGTCGGAAATTGTCGTTCCTGAAAGTCCGTTTTGACGTATAGCCAACGCTAACATCTTAAGACGATGATCAATTCCCGCCGCGGGATCTTTCCAACGTGGACTCTTGCTCGGCACAAAAACAACATCAGCGTTCAGCAAAAAGCTTGCCGCGCTCGCCATGCGTAAATGGCCGTTATGCACCGGATCGAAGGCGCCGCCGAAAAGAATAACATTTTCCATTATTGATTATTCCTTCGCGGTTTTGGGCGATATAAAACCATTGTTTTACCAATAGTTTTGACAAGACTGCAATTAAGTTCTTTGCAAATTTCTTTTGCGAAGTATTCAACTTCTTGATTTGCGTTTTTATTAACTGCTACTTTAATTAATTCGTTGGCCAAAAAAGCTTTATCGAGCATTTCTAAAACCTTGTCATCAAGATTATCTTTGCCGATAATGTATCTAGTTTTAAGTTTGTTGCTTAAAGCGAACAGTTTTTGTTTATCCTTGTTACTTAGCATTAATTATTTTTGACCTCGTCGTGTAAAATGAAACGCCTTTAGGAACATAGAGTCGGAAAGTTTGATTCGCGCCGATAAATGTGAACCATCCTAATCCATTAATGCCAATATCGCGAGATCCTTCCTCGTCAACGACGATATCATAGATATCAAAGTCTTTTAGGCTTTGTAAATTCTTAGATACTGGCGAAAGCAATTCCTTGTTCAGAGTCTTTAAAAATTGTTTATTCGGTTCAAGAGTATAAATCTTTTTTATATCAACATTATCAGAAAAATAACATCCCACCACCGTTTTTTCTCCTTCGACAAGTTCGATGCGGGCAAGTCCACCGACGAAAAGAGAATGGCCTTTGGAAAGCGTGAAGCGCCGTATGTTGATTTTTTTAACAGGAACGATATCTTTTAAAACTGACTTTTCAACTTTTTCTAAGATTGAGTTGTCGCTTCCAAGTCCGGGTGTGTCATAGAAAAAGGTTGACTGGTCGATTGGTATTTGCATAACTTTTAGATTGGTGCCTGGATATTTTTGGGTAATGATGTTCGAGCGACTTATATTTTTATATTCCTTAAGGAAAGTTTCCATTAATGTCGTCTTTCCGGAATGTTTTTGACCGATAATATAAACATCGCGAGCCTTGCGGTGTTCCTTAATCACATCGATTACTTCGCGTATATTATAATTGGCCGAGGCGCTGATTAATTTGACGTCAAGAACCTTCAATTTCTCCACTCTGAGGCGATGAGCGACATAATCTTTTAGTTGTTCGTCATCGACTTCGTCGGGCAAAATATCGCGCTTATTGGCAATAACTAGGACATCAAGCCCAGAAAGCCATTGATTTAACGCGCGAATAAAGCCAGCTTCAAATGAAAACAAGTTGATAACATAAACAATTAAGGCATCGGTAGCTTGGGCATCGGCCACGAGCGTAAAAAATTCATGATCTAAACTAGCCTCACGCGGAGCGAGGTTATATTTTTCGCTATGAAAGCATTTTGAACAAAATAAAACTCCTTTGGATAAATCTTGCAAAAATTCGTTTTCGACATATCCGTCTTTTTGTGGATCCTTGCTTTGCAAGACAACCCCGCAAGAGTAACACCGGCGAATGATATTTAGTTTTGCCATTATCTTTCCTCCCAGCTGATTAAGAGATTCATTTTCTTCATTTTTTGATAACGTGGCCGGTCAAAACAGCGATTAAAGCGCGTCGTCCACTGGTCATCTTCAACGAGACGATCGGTCAAGATTGTTTTAATGCCCGCGCCATTTCCGCAAGCGACATCAGTAATAATCTGATCACCAATCATCATGACCATAGATATATCGATATTATGTTTTTTAATGAACTTCTTTAGTTTAAAGGCAAATGGCTTAAATAGCGAGCCCGCGTGCCGAACACCTAATTCCTTTGCGTATGTAGAGACGCGTTTCGAAGTGTTATTAGAGACAACGATAATTTCGACGCCGGCTTGAGTGAGCTTTTCTTTTAAAGCATAAGCTTTTTTTGTCGGATGGCTTTGCTGATAAGCATCAAGAGTATTATCAAGATCAACAAACAAAATCGAGATATTATGTTTTTGGAAAAATGCTGGCTCGATGTCATAAATGCTCTTAGCCACGCAGAAGGGAATGAAACGTTTATTCATATTTCTATTTTACAAATAATAATTGTAAAAATATAGATAAATACTATAAAAATAAGAAAAACAAAGGCAATAATTAACATTTGTCGCCTTATCATTTAATCAAAAAAATGGAAAAACGTTATTTCTTTGACTCATCTTCCTCAAAAATTGAAATTTGTTTGTATTCTTCGCTGTCTTCTTCTAATGAGGAATCGCTAACGTCAGTAATCAGCTTTTCTTTGATTGGGGGTTCATGCGCAATAATATTTTTATCAATCATTACGTTGTCTTCCCGGAAAACGATGGCTAAGTGCGAACGTCGCGGCAAGGTAATTGTGCCTTTGGCGTATTTAGCGCGGGGAGTGACATAAAATTCTTCAATCGCTACCTCGATAGCTGTTTTGTTGTTAGCTTGCACACGAAGAATAATCTTCTCATCTTTGCTATCGATTTTGCGCGCATATATTAAATTATGAGGTTCTGTTTTAAAAGTTGGATAAATTGGTGTTGTTTTACCTAATCGAGCAGTTAATGGCGTATTTACATAATCATATATGCGGATATGACCAGCGTGAGTTAACAAGGCAATTTTAGCTTTCTCATCTTTATTAAAGACGAGAATCTTGACAATTGTCGCTGGTTTCAGTTGTGCGATAGCTTTAACGCCTCCTGATTTAAGAGTGGCGATCGAAACATCATTTTCATTAAATAAAATTGATCCGCCAGTACTAGTTAAGACAAGGAGGTTGCTGTCGCCGCTTGTGACCACCACATCAGCAATTTCATCATCGCCGATTAATTTCATCGCCGTAATCGGACGAGCGTAACGAATCACGACAAAATCGCTTAACCGAACGCGCTTGATTTGTCCTTTTTTTGTCACTAAGGCCAGGAAAAGGTCATCGCGGAATTTATTGACGGCAAAAGCGCACACAATCTTTTCTTTATATTCGAGGCTAATCAAGTAGTTGATGTGTTTTCCTTCGTCTTTCCATTTCGTATCGACAATTTCGTGAATCGGAATGTAAAGATAGTTGCCCTTATTGGTGAATGCCAAGACAAAATCAGTCGTTACCGCTTGACCGCGATAAACTAAAACATCGCCTTCTTTCATTCCCGGCAAAGAATCAACGCCACTACCGCGATATGATTTAACTGAACTGCGTTTGATATAACCATCGCGAGTAATGGCAATCATTACATCTTCTTTGGCGATTAAGTCACGCTTGTCGATTTGTAAATTAATATCTTTTTCAACAATATGAGTCCGACGATCATCACCGTATTTGGTGCCAATAGCTTTTAAATCAGCGATGATAACTCGGTCGAGTTTTTTTCGATCTTCAAGAATTCCCTGAAGCTTAAATATTGTTTTTTCCAACTCTTGTTTTTCTTTAACTAAAGTTGAAATATCCGTATTTGACAACTTATAAAGTTGTAACATGACGATAGCTTCACTTTGAGCTTCGGAAAATTCAAATTTATTTTGGAGGTTTGCTTTTGCACTCGCTTTATCTTTTGAAGCGCGAATAACAGCGACGATTTTATCGAGCATGGAGATTGCTTTAATAAGTCCGTCGACGATATGAAGACGAACCTGAGATTTATCTAAATCATAGTGACTGCGGCGAGTAATGACATCAACTTGATGCTCGATATAGGCATCAATAATTTGTAGCAAGTTGAGTGTTCTCGGCCGCCCGTTAACGATTGCCACGATGTTTGAAGAATAAGAACTCTTTAATTGTGTTTTGTTAAAGAGATAGGCCAAAATAATTTCTGGTTTGGCGTCCCTTTTTAAATCGATAACAATGCGCAAACCATTGCGGTCTGATTCATCACGAACTTCTAAAATTCCATCGATTTTTTTATCGTGACGAATCTTGTCGAGTTCGTAAACAATTGAAATTTTTACCGTTTTATACGGTATTTCGGTGATAATAATTTGTTTTTGTCCATTCTCATTAACTATTTGTGTTTTGGCCGCTACTTCAATGCGTCCACGACCGGTTTCATACATGTTTTGCAGGCCATCACCTTCATAAATCAAACCACCCGTTGGGAAATCTGGACCTTTTATAAACCGCATTAAATCTAGAGGTGTAACATTGACGTGTGTAAGCCTCCAAATGACGGCGTCGATTACTTCACGAAGATTATGCGGAGGAATTTCAGTTGCTAATGCAACTGCAATACCTTCACTACCATTAACGAGCAGATTAGGGAAACGGGCTGGCAATACGCTTGGTTCAAAGTCGGTATCATCGAAAGTTAAGTCCATGTCGACTGTCTTTTTTTCAAGATCACGCGTTAATTCTTCAGCGATTTCGCTAAGGCGCGCTTCGGTGTAACGATAAGCAGCTGGAACGTCGCCGTCGATACTGCCGTTATTACCTTGAAAATCGACAAGGGGAACACGAACCTTCCAATCTTGCGACATACGGGCTAAAGCATCATAAATAGAGGAGTCGCCATGTGGGTGATATTTACCCATAACGGCACCAACTGTATGAGCACATTTTTTTGTTGGACGTGTTGAGATATTGCCAGATTCATACATCGCGTAAATGATGCGTCGTTGAACCGGTTTTAAACCATCACGAACATCGGGAATGGCGCGGTCTTGAATGACGTATTTTGCATAAGTCGCATAGCGATCACCCATTACTTCTTCAAGAGGTTGATTGCTGATTTTTTCCTTAATAACATCAACGACTTCAGGAGCTTTTTTAGTCATTATTTAACCTCCTCGATAAAGCGATCAACAGTATTAAAATCAACATTCTCTTCGACCCATTTACGGCGTACCGCCGCATCTTTTCCCATCAAGACACTTACTCGTCTCTCAACGAGAAGAGGGTCCTCAATTTTGACGCGGACAAGCTGCCGACTGCGGGGATTCATCGTTGTTTCCCAAAGTTGATCAGCATCCATTTCGCCAAGACCTTTGTACCGCGAAATTTTATATCCACCGCCAATGGATTTCTTAGCTTTTTCAAGGCCGCGATCATCCCAGGCATATTCATAAACTAGACTTTTGTTAATCTCTTTATAAATGCGGTAAAGGGGAGGCACAGCAACATAAATTTTGCCCTTGTTAACAAGTGGTCTCATATAGTGATAAAAGAAAGTTAAAAGTAGTGTTTGAATGTGTGCTCCATCAGTATCGGCATCGGTCATGATAATGATTTTTCCATACTTTGATTCTTCGATGTCGAAGTTTTGTCCAACTCCAGCTCCAATCGACGAAATAATGGTGGCGAATTCTTCATTTTTAAGCATTCTTTCCATTGTCACATTATCGGTATTTAATGGTTTACCACGAAGTGGTAGAATCGCTTGATGTAAACGATCACGTCCTTTGCGGGCAGTACCTCCAGCAGATTCACCTTCGACGATAAAAAGTTCGTTTAATGGATAATCTTTTGACTGGCAAGGTGTTAACTTATCGCTGATGATCAAATCATTTTTAGCTTTTTTAGTGCTTCTTGCTTCATCTTTAGCTTTACGGGCTGCTAAGCGGGCATCGCGAGAGTCGTTTACTTTCTTAATTAGACTTATTGCGAACTCTTTATTTTCATTCATATAGTAAGTTAACTTACTATAAATAAAGTTATTAACGGCTTGAATGGCTTCCGGAGTCCCAAGTTTAGATTTGGTTTGGCCTTCATATTGAAGAAGAGTTTCTGGTATCTTTAACGACAAAATAGCAGTTAATCCTTCACGGATATCGCCACCTTCAATTTTGCTTTTCCCTTTTAAAAGGGAATGTTCGGTGGCAAAGTCATTTACCGCCCTTGTTAAACCGATACGGAAACCGGTCTCATGCGTACCACCATCTCTAGTCCGCACATTATTAGCATACGAATAGATGGATTCATTATAGTCCTCGATGCAATATTGCATCGCACATTCGATTTTAATGCCATTAGCATCATCTTCGAAAGAAACAATATTACCAAGCGGCTTTTTATTCGTATTTAATGTTGCGACATACTCTTTGAGGCCGTCGACATAGTAAAATTCATGAGATAAATCAGTCCTTTCATCTTTAATGGTGAATCTAACTCTTTTTAGTAGAAATGCACTCTCTTGCAAATGGTTATAAATCGTGTCCCACTTGAAGTCGATCGATGAGAAAACTGTCGAATCAGGCTTGAATCTAACAAGGGTTCCATGTTTGTTGGTTTTGCCAACTATTTCAAGCGGAGTGACTAGTTTTCCGCCATTTTCAAAACGGAGATGATAGATCGAACCATCACGGTAAACCATGACATCTAAAAACTCACTTAAAGCGTTAGTTACCGAGGCGCCAACGCCATGAAGACCGGCGCTACTTTTGTAGACGGCATCGGAGAATTTTCCTCCTGAGTGCAAAGTTGAAAAGATTAATTGGACGGCCGGCATGTTTGTTTGTTTGTGAAGATCAACCGGGATGCCGCGACCTTCATCCTCAACCGAAAGCGACCCGTCTTTATGGATAATGACGGTTATTTTACTTCCGTAACCAGAAAGAGCCTCATCAACACCATTATCAATAACTTCCCAAACGAGGTGATGAAGACCGGAAGAATTTGTTGAACCAATATACATTGCTGGTCTTTTGCGAACACCAGAAAGACCCTCGAGAATATCGATATCGGCAGCAGTATAAGTGTTTTTTAGCGTTTTTTCAGCCATCTTGTCCTCACGTGATGTAAATCAATTCGTAATTATAACAAATATGTTTTGAAAAGTAATGATACTTTTATATAATAAATAAGCATTTAGCGAGCGAGGTCATATGAATATTATTTATAATATAGCGATTGGTTTGGGTTCATTAATAATTGGTTATTTAATTGGATCTTTTCCGACAGCAATCGTTATTGGCAGGGTATTTTACAAGCAAGACCCTCGTCATTATGGTTCGAAAAACGCTGGCGGCACTAATGCCGGAAGATTGTGGGGCAAAAAAGCCGGCTTGACAGTAATGATTGTTGATATTGCCAAAGCAGTCTTGTCGATTTGGACCGTTTTTATGCTAATTAACTTTACCGGCCTGATAAATGTCGTTAATTTATGGCGGCAAGGGATGACTTATTACTATTTGGCCTCGTTAGGTTCTGCTGTTGGTCATTGCTGGCCGATTTATGCAAATTTCCGAGGCGGGAAAGCAGTCTCGGCATTGGCGGGAATGGTCGTTGCGACAAGCTGGTTCCTTTCACTATTTGGTTTAGTCTTCTTCGCTATTTTAAAAAGTAAAAAATTTGTTTCGCTCTCATCGATTATCGCTGCTTCAACAGTTGCGTTTGCTGCTTTTATCATGTTCATTATCGATATATTTGTACCGGGATTTTTCAATTTTGGCATGTGGGGCGGCGGTTCACTTTTCATAGTGGGATGGGACTATTTTGTCGTCATACTTTCTATCACTATAATCCTTATTTTTCGCCATCGCGAAAACATTGAAAGACTGACAAATAATAAAGAAAATAAGATTCATTGGATAAAATAATTAGCAATTAATTAGTATATATTTAGTTGCTTTAACGAGTGTGAATAATTTTCACACAATAAAACTGACAACAATAATAGTTCGAATATATCATGGTTTTTGATTGACAAATCAGCCGATGGAATGATGTCTTAAATAAAAAAGATGTTTTCTTATACCGCCGTATATTCTTCACTACATCTATAAGAAAGATGATAAAAAAAGACGCCAGTTGAGGCGTCTTTTCTGTTGTCGTAAATCTGATGCTTTACTGACTGTTTTTCATGCTGTTCATAACCGCTCTAATTTGCGATTCGCTAGGCTTGCGGCCCATTGATAAGAACATTGCACGAATCATGTTTTCGTTAATAGGTGGGTTCTTGGCGAGCTCGCGTTTAAAGAGCCATCTCGATCCGAAGAATCCTGCAGCGAGACCGCCGATGAGAGCGATGACGATTAGTAAAATCCATGACCATGTTTCCATTTTTGTTTCTCCTTATGCACGACCGTCGTATTGGCCGTTATCTGTTCTGACAATAATTGTTTCACCGCTTTCAACAAAGAGTGGGACTCTTAGTTTTAAACCGGTTTCTAAAATTGCGTCCTTCATTGCTTTGTTAACTGTATCACCGCGCACTGCTGGTTCACATTCAACAATTTGCAAGGCAACTTTCGCAGGTAATGAAAGCCCGAGAATTTCATCTTCATAAACCAAAATTTCGATTTCAGCATTGCTGACAAGGAAATTTCTTTCCCATTCCATTTTAGCTTTGGGCAGTTCGATTTGTTCATAAGTACTTTGATCCATAAAAACAAGCATGTCTTCTGTATCATAAAGATAAGTCATTTTTTTCTTATCTAATCGAACTGGTTCGACTACGTAACCACTGTTACGTGAAATTTCAACAATCGCGCCTGAGCGCAAATTTTTGGCTTTGACTTTCGCCACCATCTTCCGCATTGCGGTTTTATTTAGCAAAATATCTAGTACTGTGTATAGAATTCCTTCATCAATGAAGTGGTTTCCGGGTCTTAGTTCTGTTACGTTAATCATTTAATTATCCTCCTTTTGCCGTTTGTTATTATAACAAAGTTATTTATTGTTGGGTATGTATTCTTTCCGTAAGTATGTATTGTATTTCAATTCTCTTTCAATCGTCGTGCTTTTCTCATGACCGGGATAAACTTTGGTATCAATCGGCAAGGATTTAAGTTTTGCCAAACTTTGAATAATGCTTCGCGGCGAACCAGTCGGCAAGTCGCTTCGTCCAATTGCACCGCGAAATAAGGTGTCACCGGTAAAAATCATTTTCTCTTCAGGCACATAATAACACACGCTTCCTTGTGTGTGGAAGGGCGTATGGATAACGTAAAAATCTTTTTTTAAAAGATTAACCTTATCATTATCACTTAATCCAAGGGCGCGAATACACAAATTAACTGGTCCGATTTTTCTATCAAGATAGGAACAATTGAGTCGAGGATTATTCAAGAATTCAGTTTCTAATTCGTGCATGTAAACAGGGATGTCAGGAAACGATTCTAATAGAAATGGCAAACCGCAAATATGATCAAAATGGCCATGAGTGAGCAACACTGCCTGAAGTTTGAGTTCGTGGCGAATAAGGAAGTCGCGAATGGCTGGAGTATCCCCTAAACCAGGATCAATAACCACCGCATTCCCCTCTTCATCGTTGAGGACATAAGTATTGCTAACGTAATCAGATTCGTTTAAAAGCGTTAAGAGCATCTTTAAAAAATAAGGCCTAAGCCTTACTTTTTCTCCTTATGGATCGTTTGTTTATTGCATCTTGAGCAAAACTTTTTTATTTCACGGCGCTCGGGATGATTCTTTTTGTTTTTGGAACCGATATAGTTCTCTTCACCGCAAACGGTACACTTTAGGATAATATTATCGCGCATTTTTCGTCACCTCTTTTAAATTGCTCATAAATAGTACCATATCTAAATAAAGATATCTACACTAAGTTATCGAGTGATATAATTATATAAGTAATTATGTTACCAAGAGAATTAACCCGAAATATTAAATTAGGAACACTTTCCATCGGTGGTCAAAACCGCGTTTTAATTCAGTCAATGTGCAATATTAAAACAAGCCATGTAACCGAAGTCGTTGACCAAATCAAACGCGTCACCCTTCTCGGCGCCGATTTAATGCGTGTTTCAATTCTTGATGAAGAAGACGCAGAAGCAATCATCGAAATAAAGAAGCAAATTTCGATTCCTCTTGTCGCCGATATCCATTTTGACTATCGGCTAGCATTATTAGCTATTGAAAACGGAATCGACAAGATTCGCATTAATCCCGGCAATATTGGTTCGGAAGATAAAATAAAGGCGGTCGTCGAGGCATGTAAAAAGAAACAAGTTCCGATTCGCGTCGGTGTTAATTCGGGATCACTTGATAAAGAAATAGCTAGTAATATAAGTCTTTCTACTGCCGATAAATTAGTGGCGTCAGCTCAAAAACACATCGCTATTTTAGAAAAGCATGGTTTTTATGACATAGTCATATCGCTGAAAGGCTCAAACGCTATCGAAACAATTGAGGCTTACCGTAAAGCCCATGTCGTATTTCCTTATCCACTGCATCTTGGCATCACCGAAGCCGGTCCAAAAGACATTGGCTTAATTAGGAGTGCTGCCGGCTTATCTCCGCTACTAATTGAGGGCATCGGCGATACAATTCGCATTTCCTTAAGCGACGAACCCGAGGAAGAAATTTTGGCCGCCAAGCGTTTGCTTCATGATCTTGACTTATACGATAATTATCCAACTATTATCTCTTGCCCGACGTGTGGACGAACGCAAGTGGACGTCGTTCCGATGGCCAAGCGCGTTTTGCGTTATCTCGAAGAACACAATCTTAATTTGAAGGTGGCTGTCATGGGATGTATCGTCAATGGTCCTGGTGAAGCCAAACACGCTGATTATGGTATGGCTGGCGGCAACGGGATGTGGGTTCTATTTAAAAAGGAAAAAATCTTACAAACCGTCACCGAAGAAGAAGCTTTCGACGCCTTAATTAACGCCATAAAAAAAGACATCGAGTGATGTCCTTTTATTTTTTATAATATATATTATAACTTTTCGACCCAGCCTTCTTCGAAGACGCCAGATTTAAGCATGGAAATTTCTTTTTGATAAGGAGCTTTTTGCTCAATATAAGGCGTTTCTAAAATCTTGGGGACGTTTTCAAGACGAGGATGTTTAATATAGGCGTAGATAGTGTCAAAACCAATTTCGCCATAACCGATATTCGCATGGCGATCCTTGTGGGCGCCCATGACGTTTTTTGAATCGTTAACGTGAATGCAAAGTAGTTTATCTAAGCCGATGACTTTGTCAAACTTATTGAGAACACCTTCAATATCATGGACATTCATGCCGGCATCGTTAATGTGGCATGTGTCTAAGCAAACGCCTAATCTCTCGGGGTGAGCGCTATGGGTTAGTATGTAATTTATTTCTTCAAACGAAGTTCCAACTTCCGAACCTTTGCCGGCCATTGTTTCTAGGGCAATTTTGACATTTGTATCGTCGATTTTGAACACTTCATCAAGCGCTTCGACGACCGATTCAAGACCGCCTTCCACTCCGAGTCCGACATGACTTCCGGGATGAAGAACTAATATGCGTGGACCAAAGGCAAAAACGCGTCTTAGTTCCTCGATTAAGAATTTTTTTGAAGAATCATAAACGCTTGGATTTGTTTTATTACCAATATTGATGATATAAGGGGCGTGGACGATGATTTTGCTTTCATCGATACCGGCATCTTGAATGGCTTTGCGGCCTTCTTCAATTAGTAGTTCATTAACGGGTTTCCGATACGAATTTTGGGGCGCACCGGTATAAAACATAAACGTGTTCGCCCCATAAGAAAGAGCTTCTTTAACGCTGCCCAGATAATAATCTGGTCCTGACATTGATACGTGTGATCCAATATACAATTTAATCATTTTTATTGCCTTCCTTTCGATATCTTTCGACTCGCTGGCGGCGAATATCCTTGCGAATGATTTCGCGGTGATGCTTACGTTTTACTTTGGCAACAGCATCGCGAACCTTTTTCTTGTAGCCGGGCTTGACGACATCTGATTTTGCTTTGGATGTCGCATGTTTAATTTGGCGTTCAAGTTCAACGTCGATTCTCTTTTTATTTTGTTTGCGGCGAGCGAGTTTATCGGTTGAGATAATTGTATCATTTTTGAGTTCCAAATAAGAGAAAGATGCTCCCTGTTCAATGAGTTTTTCAATTCTTGAACTTGAGTCAACGTTATAGAAGGAATAACATTTGCCTTTGGCACCGAAACGTCCGGTCCGGCCAGCTCGATGGAAATAGTAAGTCAAATCCTTTGGCAAATCGTAATTCAGAACTTCACTAACATCTTTGATATCAAGACCACGGGCCGCAAGGTCACTAGCGACGATAATTCGCTTTTTGTTTGCTTCAATCATCTTGTAGGCTGTTTTGCGTTCACGGGCACTCATGTCACCATGAAGCATGATGTTGTCATAACCATTACCAACGAGAAAAGAACTAATTATTGATACTTGCTCTTTGCGACTGGCAAAAATGATAAGTAAATATGGATTATATGTCTTTATAAAAACTTTAATAGCTTGGAGATGATCACCGTGCTTGACATCGATGGCATAATGCGTGACTGATTTGGCGGTTTTAACATCGTCCATCTCGACGACGAAATCTGCTCCGACATACTTTTCGAGTCGCTTGCGAAGATTGAACTCGATGGTTGCCGAGAAGACCATTATTTGTGGGGTGAGTTTTAATTTGCGATAAAGAACATCAATATCGCTAAAATAACCCATCTCCATCAACATATCAGCCTCATCTAAAACTATTGTTTTAACAAAGTTTAGGTCGATAAGCGCCTTCTCTTCAAGCATCGTTCTAATGCGGGTGGGCGTGCCGATGATTATGTGAGGGGTCCTCATTCCTTCGCGAAAGGTGCGATCCGTTTCTTTACCGGCAGTAAAAAGGCGGACGTGTAAATTTGCATAGTCTTTTTGGAAAGCCTCGATAAATGAATATGTTTGTTTAGCTAATTCGCGAGTAGGAGCGATGATAATTGCTTGTAACTTATCTTCATTTAACGAGAGATTTTCAATAATCGGAATTAAAAAAGCGTGCGTCTTACCGCTTCCTGTTTCGCTTTGGGCGACGATGTTACCGCCCTTAAGAGCTTTGGGGATGACGCGCGTTTGAATCGAACTAGGTGAAAGATAGCCTTGATGGGTAAGGCTAGTAATCATTTGGTCACTTAAATTGAAAGATTTAAAGCTCATTTTTACTCCTTGATAATTATACACGGAATATGTGCCCTTGTGTTATTATAAACACATGAATGTTTTTGTTGCTCGTCCCCATGGTTATTGTTCCGGTGTGATTCGTGCGATAAATTTGGTTAAAGAAGTACGGAAAAAACATCAAGATGGTCCGGTTTTTGTTTTAGGCAGCATCGTTCATAATGAAGATGTTATTCATGAACTGACCGCTTTAGGCATTACGACTGTCCGCGATGAACATAAAACTCCCTCGCAACTGCTTAATGAACTTCCTGATAGAGCTATCGTGATTTTTACAGCTCACGGCCACGAAATAAATCTTGATGAAATTGCTCAAAAAAAAGCAATGATCGTCTATGATGCAACTTGCCCGATGGTTATGATTAATCATCAAATTATTCAAGATGAACTCAATAATAATCACCAAGTTATATATGTCGGCAAGAGAAATCATCCGGAAGCTAATGCCGCCAAATCACTCGGCGAAAACGTCCTTCTAATTGAAAATATTAAGGATTTTACTTTGTTAGAGGTAACTGATAAATCACCTTTGGTAATAAACCAAACGACGCTTTCGCAAATTGAATTAGTAAATCTTCATGTCGCGATAATGAAAAGATTTCCAGAAGCTCGTATCGCCAACGAGATATGTAATGCTACCCGCTTGCGGCAAAAAGCTGTAATCGAACTACCGAAAGAAACACAATTAATCTATGTAATCGGTGGCGCTAATAGCAGTAACACCGCCTCACTGGCCGATGTGGCTCGTAAAAATAATCCTAACGCCCGCGTAGTTCGCATTTTAAACGAAAAAGAAATAAATAAAAAAGACCTTATTGGTCTTAATTATGTCGCCGTTGTTTCTGGAGCTTCGACTCCGCTGGAAACGACGAAACGCGTTGTCGAATTACTTAAGAAGCTATAATAACTTCCGGAGTTTCCTCATGATTAATGGCGATGATATTTAGATCACCATTAATTTCTTTAAGAATTTTACTCATCTGCGCCACGAAAATTCTTTCGATTTCGTGTGGCAAATCAAGATAATTGTACTTGTGCAAAATAATATCGCGTCGGACATGATGAGGAGCGTCACCGCTTATGTAGAGATCATAACCTTCAAGCATCGCGTTTTGATAATAGGAACTTCCACCTCCGCCGATAATGGCGACTGTTTCGATTTCTTCTTTTCCGCCATTAATTAGCAATCCATAAGGAACCTTAAGCAAGCGCGCGGCTTGTTTGGCGAAATCTTTAATTAGCATCTTTTGAGCCAACCGTCCGCCACGAGCCATCGGCATGCTTTCAAGTTGACGGACATCGAGAAGATTAAGGGCTGACGCTAAAGCGTCATTCATTCCGTCTTTTCCCCTGTCAAAGTTTGTGTGCATGCTGTAAACAGGAATGCCGAGGGCATCAACTTTTTCAGTCAGTTTTTTCTTTAATTCGTCATTTTTAAAGACTTTATAGCGAGTTCCAAAAAGAAACGGGTGATGACTCAAGATTAAATCAACCTTGCTATCGTCCAATGCTTCGATGCGGCGCATAACTTCATCATCAAAATCAAGACAGACGACGATGCGTTTAGTTTCTTCTTTAAACTTTCCAGTCATTAATCCAACATAATCACCAGGTTCGGCGATGCGCTTGGGAAAGCGCGTTGCTAGTTTGCGAAGTAGAGCTCTAGTTCTCATAAGGTAGCAAAGCCTCTCTTTCTTGAATTAACATTTGTTTCATTAGTTGCGGTAAATCTTTTGCCAAAATCACATCAATTTTCTTAATAAGAACTTTGGCGTATTGTCGAAATTCCGGACTTTTGATAATAATCGGACCACGCCGATATTCAAAATCTGAATAATTAACTTCCTTGTCACTTCTTATGAACTTGATTATTTCATAATACTTACGGTTTTCGTCAACAAGCACTTCATCTTGAATGA
>Ga0265295_1004734_pt1 | contig 18068 bp, 14 predicted proteins | sample Munlansysbiofilm_FD_192503 | JGI IMG/M metagenome (GOLD analysis project Ga0265295, IMG submission 192503) | Leachate microbial communities from a municipal landfill in Southern Ontario, Canada - Methane capture system biofilm | ecosystem: Engineered > Solid waste > Landfill > Unclassified ...
ACGCTGTTAGACGCCAAAATTATTACCGAAATCGCTCGAAAGATCGATTCGCCAGAAATCACTATCGATGTCGTAGATTCGACAATCGCCGTCATCTCCGACAATCGCTCAGAATTCAAATTAAATTGTATTAGAGCCGAAGAATACCCAGAAGTAGACCTACGAGGCGCCGGTACATCTTTGACCTTCCAGGGCGCCGATTTCGCGACGATGGTCAACCAAACTGCATTTGCGGCCTCTCAAAAAGAACAAAGGCCGATTTTGATGGCGGTTAATCTAGAAGCGGGCGGCGGGAAACTAGTAGCCACCGCAACCGACTCTGCCCGAATGGCTAGAAAGACAATGAACATTGAACAAAACATAAGTTTTGTAACCAACATTCCTGCCAAGATGATGGTGGAAGTAGTTCGATTGTCAGATGGTGCCCCAAAAATAGAACTGACTGTCAGCGACAAAAAAGCAGTCTTCGCATTTGGAATGACGGTCGTGGCGACAAGACTTTTAAGCGGAGATTACCCAAACACCAAAAATATCGTTCCAAAAAATATCAATTACACGTTAGAAATCAACGCTAGCGACATTATCAAAGCAATCGATCGCGCCTCTTTGTTATCGATTGAAAGAGAAAATGTCGTCAACATGAAAATGGGTAGAAACGGAGTGGAAATTTCCTCTAAGTCTTCTCAAATCGGATCGGCATCTGAACGAATTGACGTTTATAAATTTGAAGGCGGAGATCTCGAAGTCGGGTTCAACAACGAGTTCGTGCTTTCGGCAATTAGATCACTCGGTTCAACCGATGTAACTTTGGCATTTGTCGGTGAGATGAAGCCGTTCATTATCAAGAACAATTTAGACGATTCAATCATCCAAGTTGTCACTCCAGTTCGAATGTTTTAAAGAGGGTTTTCCGATTTGCAAATAAGACCCCACGGAACTCACCTCAAAATAACAAAAAAAGTTTCTAAAATCGGTCTTAAAACTTCAAAAAAGACCACATAAACGCAAAAGTAAATTAAGGGAATATAATAATTCCCTTTTTTCGCGGGCTCGTGTATAATAGCACTAGGAAGTTTTTATGCACAAAACAACAACCCAAATCGAGATAACAACCGACTACTTGGAATTACAACAATTACTCAAAATAGTTGGGCTTATTTCCACCGGTGGGGAAGCTAAATTTTTTCTAGCAACGAACGCGGTTTCCGTCAACGGCGAAAACGAAAAGAGGAGAGGTAGAAAACTCTTCCCAAAAGACCTCGTCAAAGTCAAGGACATCGAATACGCGATCGTCAAAAAATGCATCTAGAATCACTGACGATAAAAAACTTCCGAAACCATCATTTTCTGACTTATGACTTCTCGCCAAAGATGAACGTCATCAGTGGCGAAAATGGAGCGGGAAAAACCAACCTGGTCGAAGCGATTTACTTCTTATCACTAGCCCGTTCGTTTAGAGCACAAAACGATTTAGAGTTAATCGAAAAAGGCCAAAATCAGACCTCTATTGAAGCGCGAATTGTCGAAGGCAAAATCAAAAGAAAAATAGATGTAGTCATTCAAAATTCGGGGAAGAGAATCTTCATCAACGACAAACCGATCTCGCGTTTGTCGCAGCTATCAAAAGTGGTCAACATCATTTTGTTCGAGCCGCGGGACGTCATGTTGTTTCGAGGGCTTCCAAAAGAAAGAAGGAACTATTTAGATATTAACCTATCTAAAAAGAGCACCGCTTATCTCGAATATATCTCGCAATACGAGAAGATTCTCAAAGAACGAAACGAGATATTAAAACAAGAACAAATCGACCCCCAACTTCTGCAAATCAACACCGATTTGCTAATCAAAATTTCTGGTCCGATTGTCGCCTATCGCCAGAAGTACGTAAAGGATATCAATGATATCCTTAAAAAAATCGTGCGCGCGCTCATGGGAGAGCACGTAGAAGTCGAAATTCGCTATGACCCATTTGTGAAGTACGATTCCAACTTCAAAGAAAACGCCAAAAACGCGTTTCTAAGAGCGCAAGACGGCGACATCAGACGGAAGATTACCTCAATCGGAATTCATCGCGAGGACTTCGTTCTTATGCTAAATGGGCACAATATCGCCGTCTATGGTTCGCAAAGCGAGAACCGTTTAGTGGCGCTGGCGGTAAAATTGGCACCTTTCTTCCTAATCGAAGATAAGGATAAGCGCCCAATCGTCATTCTCGATGATGTGCTATCGGAACTAGATACAAATCATCAAGAACGACTTATTAAATTTTTAAAAAAGTTTGAGCAAGTATTTATAACTGCTACCAAACTCGAAGTAGGAGATGTTAAAACCTACACTCTTTGCAAGAAAGGAGAATAACTTGATGGAAGAGAATGAAAAACAACAGGAAACAGTTACCGACGCTGAGAAAGTAACCGAAACACCTGAACAAAAATTTGAAGATTCCGAACTTCAAAAAGAAGAAAAAAACGAAGATCACGGAACAGCCGAGTACACAGCGAGAAACATTCAAGTTCTAGAAGGGCTAGAAGCGGTCAGAAAAAGACCGGGGATGTACATCGGTACTACAAGCAGCGCCGGACTTCATCATCTCGTTTGGGAAATCATCGATAACTCAATCGACGAAGCCTTAGCGGGATTTTGTGACAAAATAACCGTTACAATCAACCCAGGCAACACTGTGACGATTGAAGACAACGGTCGTGGAATTCCCATTGACGTCGTCGCTAAATCGGGCCTATCAGGCGTGGAAACCGTTTTTACAGTGTTGCACGCAGGCGGAAAATTTGGAGAAGGCGGAGTTTATAAAGTTTCCGGCGGTCTTCACGGCGTTGGAGCTTCGGTCGTCAACGGTCTATCCGAGTGGCTCGAAGTCTACGTTCGCAAAAACGGTGGTGTTTATTATCAAAGGTTTGAAAACGGGGGCAAAATTGTCGACCATTTGAAAAGAATCGGAGACGCAAACGTCACCGGAACCACTGTGACGTTTAAACCAGACCCCACCATTTTTAAAGACGGATCCGAATTCGATTACACGATTATTCGCGATCGAGTCAGACAAATGGCGTATTTAAATCGAGGGCTTAAAATTGAAGTCAACGACGACCGCGGCGACGAAAGAGTTTCGGAATCCTTTCATTATGAAGGCGGAATTAAACAATATGTGTTGTTTATAAACCAACACAAAACCGCTCTTTACCCAGAAGTTATTTATTGTGAAGGACGCGAAGAAATCGAAACAGGCCACGACATGAAAGGAAACGTCTATGTTGAAGCTGCGATTCAATACAATGACGGGTATAGCGGCAACATATTCAGTTTTTGTAATAACATCAACACTCACGAAGGCGGAATGCACGAAACCGGTTTCCAACTAGCAATGGTTAGAATTATAAATAACTACGCTAGAAACAATAAGTTCTTAAAAGACAACGAAGAAAACTTCACATATGACGATATTAAAGAAGGTTTAACCGCCATTCTTTCTGTCAAACATCCAAACCCACAATACGAAGGGCAAACCAAGACAAAACTCGGAAATCCAGAAGTGAGAAAGATCGTTTCACAAATCGTCGGCGATCAATTAGATCGTTTCTTCCTTGAAAACCCAAAAACCGCAAAAATTATCATAGATAAAATCGTGATGGCAGCCAACGCCCGAGTCGCAGCGAGAAACGCTCGTGAAAACATTCGACGCAAAGGAGCGCTGGACATCACAACTCTTCCTGGAAAGCTCGCCGATTGTTCGAGCAAAAAACCCGAAGAGTGCGAATTATTCATCGTCGAAGGTAACTCCGCCGGAGGTTCTGCTAAAAATGGGCGCAACCGCGAAACACAAGCGATTCTCCCGCTTCGTGGAAAAATATTAAACGTCGAGAAAGCCCAAGCTAAGAGAATTTTCGCAAACGCAGAAATCGGAAATATGATTACCGCCATCGGAGGTGGAATCGATCCTGAATTCGATGTGAGCAAAATCAGATATCACAAAGTCGTCATCATGACCGACGCGGACGTTGATGGATCGCACATTAGAATTTTGCTTTTGACTTTCTTCTATCGCTTTATGAGACCGCTCCTCGAACAAGGATATGTCTATATCGCGCAACCACCACTTTATAAAGTGGAATACAATCGAAAAACTTATTATTGCTATAATGATGAACAATTGGAAGTTCTCAAAAAACAACTAAATCTGAGACCCGGTTATCCGTTCCAAAGATATAAAGGTCTTGGTGAAATGGACGATTCCCAATTATGGGATACGACCATGAATCCAGAAACACGCAAAATGCTCCGCGTAACGATGGAAGACGCGATCAAGGCGGAGGAAGTATTTACTGATTTAATGGGCGACAATGTCGACCCACGCAAAGCGTTCATTCACGCTAACGCCAAGTTCGTGAAGAACCTCGATATTTAGGAAGGAGAACGGTATGTCAGACGATAAAGAAAAAATGCTATCTGAAGAAGAAGTTCAAGAATTAGAGAGCGAAGAAAGAGAAAAAACGCTCGAAGAAATTGAAGACGGAATAGTTCCCGGCCTTCAAAACACTGAAATTGTCGCACAAGTCCAAAGCTCATTTCTCGATTATGCGATGAGCGTCATTGTCGCACGCGCAATCCCAGATTCACGCGATGGTTTTAAACCCGTTCACCGAAGAATTATTTACGGAATGAACGAAGCGGGGATGCAACCAGACAAACCATACAAAAAGTGCGCGAGAATTGTCGGAGACGTCATGGGAAAATATCACCCACATGGTGACTCTGCGATTTATCAAACGCTAGTGCGTTTAGCGCAACCATTCTCGATGAGATACACACTAGTCGATGGCCACGGAAACTTCGGATCTGTTGACGGAGACGAAGCCGCAGCGATGCGTTATACCGAAGCAAGAATGGCGAAACTCGCGCTTGAAATGGTGAGAGATATTAACTGCGATACAGTCGATTTTGTCGATAATTATGACGGAACCGAAATCGAACCATCGGTTCTTCCATCTCGTTTTCCAAACTTGTTAGTCAATGGTTCAAACGGAATCGCGGTCGGAATGGCCACAAACATCCCACCTCACAACTTAGGAGAGGTTATCGACGGCGTTATCGCACTTGCGAGAAACCCACTTATCACTCCAGAAGAAATTGAAGAAAATTACATTCACGGACCGGACTTTCCAACAGGCGGAAGTATTCTCGGTCGTCGTGGAATTAGAGATGCATACACCCGAGGAAATGGCTCGATCGTGATTCGCTCCAAAGCGGAAATCGAAGAAGCCGAACGCGGCAAATCGCGCATTATTATTAGCGAGATTCCCTATCAAGTAAATAAAGCAAACATGATTGAAAACATCGCAAATCTCGTGCGAGATAAGATTGTTGATGGAATTACCGATATTCGAGATGAATCAAACAAAGACGGGATTCGCGTGGTTATCGAATTAAGACGCGACGTCGTTCCAGAAGTCATTCTCAATCAACTTTACAAAAACACTCAACTACAAACGAGTTATGGAATAATCAATCTTTGTTTAGTCGAAGGTGCTCCAAAAGTTCTTCCAATTACAGAAATGCTAAGAGCGTATTTGGAGTTTCAAGTTCAGGTCATCGAAAGAAGAACTAAATACCTTCTTAAAAAAGACGAAGACAGAATGCACATTGTCGAAGGTTTGTTGATTTGTCACGATAACATCGACGAACTAGTCGACATTATCAAAGCGAGCAAAACTCCTGAAGCGGCTTCAAAAACATTGATGGAAAAATACTCACTTAGCGAATTACAAGTAAAAGCAATCTTGGCGATGAGTTTGGGGCGTTTGACCGGAATTGAAACTCAAAAATTAGAAGCCGAAAAAACCCAACTTCGTGCCAGCATTGAAAAAGATAAATTCATTTTGCAAGATCGCGAAAACATCATCGAAGTAATCATTAAAGAATTAGAAGAAATCAAAGACAAATTTGGAGACGAAAGAAGAACGATTATTTCCGACGAACTCGCCACTATCGACGATGAAGATTTAATTCCAGTTCAAGACGTCGTTATCACTCTTACCAAGAGCGGATACGTTAAACGACTTCCGCCCGATACCTTTAGAACTCAAAATCGAGGCGGTCGTGGAGTAAGAGGGATGATGACCAACGAAAACGACGTTGTCGAAATCATGCTCTATGCAAAAACACACACCGACTTATTGTTCTTTACCGATTTCGGTAAAGTGTATCGATTAAGAGGATATCAAGTTCCAGAATTAGGCCGAAACAGCAAAGGCATTCCAGTCGTCAACTTATTAAACGTCGATCAAAACGAAAGCGTCAAAGCGATTATTCCAGTCGATGCTTATAAAGACGATCACTTTTTGTTCTTCGTAACCGAAAAAGGAATTGTCAAAAGAACCCCCATTACCGAATTTGCGTCGATTAGACAAAATGGAAAAATCGCCATTGGTCTAAAAGAAGACGACATGCTTTTAGCTGTCAAACTCACCGACGGCGACACGGTTGTTGGTCTTGCCGCTGACAATGGAAAAATGGTCAAATTCCACGAAAACGACGTTCGCTCGATGGGGAGAAACGCTTCGGGCGTTAAGGGCATGAATGTTTCCGATGGTTCTAAAGTCATCGGAGTTACAACTTCCCTAGCAGGAAAATACATTCTCGCCATTACCGATAAAGGTTACGGCAAAATGTCAGAATTCTCTGAGTATCGTTTAACCAAACGCGGAACTAAAGGTGTTCTCACCATTAAATCCAACGCTAAAATCGGCGAACTCGTCAGCGTTCGCGCTGTCGATGGCATCGAAGATTTGCTCGTCATCACTTTAGGAGGCATTGTCATCCGCACACCTTTAACACAAGTTAAAATCGCCGGCAGAAACACTCAAGGCGTTAGAATCATCAAACTAGATGGCAAACAACGCGTGTCTTCGATCGCAATTGTCGATCACGTCGAAGAAACAGAAGACGAAGAGTTTACCGAAGAAGAACTTCTCGAAATGGAAAGAGTCGAAGCAGTTGCTAACGACGATTCTCCAATTGATTTGTCCCACGAATCCGAAGAAAAGAGTGACGACGAAGAATAAATTATAGATAATATGAAAGTTTTAATTCCCGTTGAAACCAAAATTACAAAAGACAACTTTGAGAGTGCCCGATTGAACAAATCAATAAAAGGCGCTCTCGAGTTGAATAATGTTTTTCATACATCCAATCCACTTGACTACTTTGATGTGGTCCATCTAGTTTCTTCTGAAGAAGAACTTCTTCTTTTGGAAGCTATTGAAGATAACAAGCCCGTTATCATCAGTGCATTGATGTGCGAAAACGACCCCGATGCAGCGTTTTTAGATTTTAAATACAAAGACGGAAATATTAGAAATAATCTTTTGCCGAAGTCTTTAAAATTTTTAAATAAATCTTCTCACATTTTAGTTCCTTGTGAATCTGCACGGACACTTTTGATTGGCGAGGGTGTTACAAGTCCGATAACTATTATTCCCCCGGGAATTAATTTCTCCTCTTTTGATTACGAAAAAGAAGAAGAGAAAAATTTGTTTTATCGCTATTTTAGAGAAGAGAAGAGCAAAAAACTAATAGTTGCCGTAGGCGATTATGATTCTCTCGACGGAATTAACGCTTTTATTGACGCTGCGAAAAAATGTCCCAATGCGATTTTCTATTTCTTTGGACACGCCAGTTCTAGCGGCAAAATGAATCGGAAAATAAAATCGCTAATTAAAAAAGCACCAAAAAATGCCAAGTTCAAAGGAATGGTTCAACACGATATTTATCATTCGGCCTTGATGAACGCGGTTATATTTATGGTGCCGGGGTATAAAAAAGCCGGCTTCGTTTCTTTACTAGAAGCCATGGCGGCGAAGTGTCAACTCATAGTTAGAGAACAAGCGCTCTTCCCAGATTTCCTCAACGACGGAGAAAACGCTTACATCGCAAAATTTAGCGAAACACTTTCTTCCCTAGCAAAAGATTTCCTCGATGGAAAGTTGCACTCGACCACCCTTAAAGCATACGAGATGGCGAAGAAAGCATCTTTAACTCAAATAGGAGAAAGATTAGACTTAATTTATAAGCAAGAATTAAAACGAAAGAAATGATTGGAGGATAGACCATGTTAGACATCAATCTCATCCGTGAAAATCCACAGAAGATCAAAGACGCCCTAGCCAAAAAAGAGTGGGATGTCGATTTTACCGAACTGTTGATTTGGGATGCCAAAAGAAAAGAATTATTGGTTCAAGTTGAAAACAACAAAGCCGAACAAAACCGTCTTTCGAAGTCAGTTCCAGAAATTAAAAAAAGCGGCGGAAATGTTGCTGAAATCTTTGCAAAAGTGAAAGATTTGGGTGAAAAGAACAAAAATAATGAAGTTTTGCTCGGTGAAATAGAAACAAAAATAGCCGATTTTCTAGCGGTTTTGCCAAATGTGCCAGATGAAGACCTGCTAAAAGGCGGAAAAGAAAACAACAAAGTCGTTTCCACCTTTAAAGAAAAACCGGTCTTCGATTTTAAGATCAAAGACCACGTCGAATTAGCCGAGTCACTCGGTCTAATCGATTTTGAAAGAGGCGCCAAAATAGCGGGTCGAGGGTCTTGGATTTATACTGGACTTGGGGCAAGACTTGAATGGGCGCTATTAAATCTTTTCATTACCGAACACCTCAAAGACGGGTATGAATTTTTGCTTCCTCCGCACCTTTTAAACGAAGAGTCGGGATATGTCGCCGGACAATTTCCAAAATTCAAAGAAGACGTTTTCTGGTTAAAAAGTGTTGAGCCAGAAAGATTCCTTCTTCCGACCGCCGAAACAGCACTGGTCAATTTTCATCGCGCCGAAATACTTTCAGAAGACGATTTGCCCAAAAAGTATTTTGCCTATACTCCTTGTTATAGAAAAGAGGCCGGCAGTTATAGAACTGAAGAAAGAGGAACAATTCGCGGATATCAATTCAACAAAGTTGAAATGTTTCAATATACCACACAAGAAAATAGCGACGTGGCTTTTGCGGAACTAGTTGCAAAAGCAGAAAATCTCATCAAACAACTAGGCCTTCACTATCAAGTTAGCAAACTTGCCGCGGGAGATGTTTCCCATTCGATGGCGAGAACTTATGATATTGAAGTTTATATTCCATCAATCGGCATTTATAAAGAGGTTTCTAGTGTATCTAACGCAAGAGACTATCAAGCCCGCCGCGGAATGATCCGCTATCGAGACAAAGAAAGCGGAAAAACAAAATTCGTCCACACCTTAAATGGTTCTGGACTGGCAACTTCGAGAATTTTCCCAGCTTTGTTAGAACAGCACCAACAAGCCGACGGTTCGGTATTAATCCCGGAGTGTCTATGGCCGTTTATGGGCGGTATCAAAGTTTTAAAACCACTTAAAAAATAAATAGGAAATCAAACTTAGGACTTTATCTCTAAAAAATTATTCTCGAAAAACGCTTAGAGTAAAAAGTCCTTTTTTGTTATCAAAAAAAGATTTAGACCTATGGTATAATATTTTTGCCATCACGATGAGAGAGTACGAACCAGGTCAGGACGGGAACGTAGCAGCCTTAAGTATTTCTCTCATGTGTGGTGGTTTATCCATATGAAAGACGATGCATATTACATGTCAGTAGCCTTGAAAGAGGCCTCAAAAGCCGCTTATAAGGACGAAGTCCCCGTAGGGGCCGTCGTTGTTAAAGATGGAAAGATTATCGCTAAAGCTCACAATCAAAGAGAAAAAAGAAACGACCCAACAGGACACGCCGAAATACTAGCGATTAGAGCCGCGTGCCGAAAATTAAACTCTTGGCGACTGGTGGGATGCGTGATTTATGTCACCATAGAACCTTGTTCGATGTGTGCTGGAACAATACTTTGGGCGCGTTTGGCTAGAATAGTTTATGGAGCAAGCGACCCAAAAGGCGGAGCGCTTGGTTCGTCTTACAACCTTTTTGAACAAAAAGGATTAAATCACCAACTCGAAATTAAAGGCGGGGTCTTAAAACAAGAATGCGCCTTGATAATTAGCGAATATTTTAAAAAGAAGAGGGAAAAAGATGAAGCGAAAAATTAGCAAATATCCAATCTTGGCGACGATTTTCTTGCTTGTAGGATGCAGTGGCGGAACCGCTAGTGACGATAGTTTTTCCTATATTCCTCCTGGCCCATTTATTCCTCCCGTTTTAAATTCAGAAGATTACAATTTTGAAAAAAATGACGTATTAAAAAATTTTATAGTTTCTTTGGGAAAAAATAGCGGAGACACTTTGACAGCCGCTGAAACCAACAATGTTTTAACTAAAGTTTCCGCTAATGACATGTACATAAATAAAGTCGAAAGAGTCGAGATCAACGATAATCTTTATGACCGTGGCGCAAACGATGTTGGAGGAAACATAATTCTCGACGAAGGAAATTATAGAATTCGCAAAACAGAAACCATAAGTAGAAATGATACTTTATGCACTGCCGAGGGTGACTTAACCCACTTCGAAGAAGTTTTCGGAAAAGACACAATAAACGCTAGTGGAATTTATTCTTTATCAGTTGATTTGGATGCAATACTCATAAACGAAACAAGAGAATATGATATCGACAAATTAAACAAATCAAACATCGATGTTTTTACAGTCACCAAATACTCTGAATATTTGAATCTAGCACATAACGACCTTTTTGTATCCAAAATGCAAAACGATTACAACGACACACGTTTTGACAATTACATTAAGACAAGGAACGCAGTGCTTGGCGAAAATGGTATTACAATTTCTCAAACCTTGATTAAAACCATCTTGAACAATGGAGAAAATTTAACTTATTCTCTCTATTATCTAATAATTGTCGAAGATGGCGTAATCACGAAAACCGAATATACCTACCAAGAAAAAGACCAATTTGATACTGTTTTTCGCGAAATTAGCGAAGTTGAACAATACTCTCGCGAAACTTTATAAAAAAGACATTTAGAAAACTTGGACATTGTACAAGTTTTTTTCTATCATATGTATATGAAGACGCGCAAGAAGAAAGAAGTCCCAATTTTTATAAGCAATCCAGACGTGGGCTTATCTAATGAACAAGTCCAAATTAGAGTCGCTTCTAAACTCACCAACAAAACCAAAAAAATTATTGGGAAATCTTTTTTGGAAATTATCATCACAAACGTTTTTACTTTTTATAATTTGCTACTTGCGGTTATTGCGGCGTTTCTTATTGTGGCTCATAGATATACGAGCTTGTTTTTTGCTATTGTTTACATTTTGAATATTGCCATTGGCCTATATCAAGATTTCAAAGCCAATTATTTGCTTTCCAAACTTCAAATTTTGGTCGAACCTCACATTATCGTTATTAGAAACGGTGAAGAAATTAGAATTTCTACCAACGATATTGTGCGAGACGATATTGTCATTTTGAAGTCTGGAAATCAAATATCCGCTGACGGAATAATCGTCGAGGGCGAAATCGGCGTAGACGAATCGCTTATTACTGGCGAAGCAAGACCAGTTTTTAAAAAAGCAGGCGAAGAAATATTTTCTGGTTCCTATGTTTTTAATGGAACTGCAAAAGTTAGAGTAATGCACGTCGGAAAAGACAATTACGCCACCGAATTGCAAAGGCTTGCTAAAGCAAAAAGAACCAAAGCCTCCAAACTTCAAAAATCGCTCAAGACGCTATTCAAGGTAATCGGAGCTATTGTCACCGTTTTAGGAATTATCACACTTATAGTTAGATTTGACGAAATTCAACACCACTTTAAAGATTCGATTGGTACTTTTGCAGGATCGATGGTGGCGATGATTCCGGCGGGTTTATATTTGCTCACCTCCTTATCTTTTACTGTGGGAGTTGTGAATTTGTCCAAAAAAAGAGTTTTGGTCCAAGAATTTTATTCACTGGAGATGCTCGCAAGAAGCACGATGCTTTGCCTAGATAAAACAGGAACCATTACCGACGGCACGATGACTGTGAAAGAACTAGTAAACGTTTCATCGATGGACACAAAAGAAATCGAACTATTAATTTCCAATATCGTTCGCGCCACAAAAGATGAAAATGCGACCGCTGAATCGCTTTTAAGAGCTTATCCATACGAACAAACCGAAAAGCCATTAGAAGTCCTTTCTTTTGATAGTCACAACAAGTTTTCTGGAGCAACTTTCAAAAAAGGAACCTTTGTAATTGGCGCAATTGAGAACTTAAACATTCAAAACAAAACCGCTTTAATAAGCGAAGCGGATCAATATGCTTCAAAAGGATACCGTGTTTTGGTTTTAGCAAAAACTTCTAGTGCTATCATAGATAGAAAGATAGAAGGCAGCATGAAAGCCGTTGCTCTTATAATTATTGAAGATCACATTAGAGAAGACGCAAAAGAAATTTTCCGATGGTTTTACGATAACGACGTTAAGATTCGAGTTATTTCAGGCGACAATGTAAAAGCTGTCGCTGAAATCGCTAGGCGTGCAGGAATTAGAGACGCTGGAAACTATGTTTCGCTTGAAAGTATGCCGTTAGATGAAGTTAGGAACATTGCTTTGAACTACACTGTTTTTGGAAGAGTGTCGCCTGAACAAAAAGAAGTTCTAGTCGACGAATTTAAAAAAGCCAAAGAAGTAGTGGCGATGACGGGCGATGGAATAAACGACATTTTAGCGCTTAAAAAAGCCGATTGTTCAATCGCTATGGCAAGCGGCGCCGATGCCGCCAAAAACGTTTCACAGTTAGTCCTTTTGGATTCTAATTTCGCAACTTTACCAAGTGTAGTTGCCGAAGGCAGAAGAGTGGTGAACAACATTCAAAGATCGAGTTCATTATTTTTAATGAAAACAATATTCGCTATTTTCTTATCTATTTTGTTCTTATTTATTTCAATAGGAACCGATTTGGGATATCCATTCTTGACCAACCACTTTTATCTATGGGAAATAACGGTTATTGGAGTGGGGGCGTTCTTTCTAGCGATAGAAGTAAATGCTGAGCCAATTAATAGAAAATTTTTAAGAAACGTTTTTGAAAAGGCTGTGCCGGGTGCAATCGCTATAATTATTGCTGTTTTAAGTGTCTATTTAATTTATATAACAGATGTTAGCGGGAATGAAAAAGTAATTGTAACGATGGCCGCAATTATTATGGCGTTATTTCCGTTAGTGCTATTTTATGAGGTTGCTAGACCTCTAACAAAATATAGAGCTATTATTTTCGCCGGAGTGATTTTTATGAATTTATTAACGCTTCTTGGCATTTCAATAAGCGGAGCAGATTTTTTAGAAATCGATTTTTCGCTTCTTTACGCACATAACTACGTTCAAATATTATTGATTATAGTTAATTGCAGCGTCCTATACATTGGAACAAACAGAATCATTGAGGCAATTAAAAAGCGAGGTAAAAAAGATGATTAAAATAAACCCAGAAATTAAAGCCGCTCTTGAAAAAGGGACACCTGTAGTGGCGTTAGAATCCACCATTATTTCTCACGGTATGCCGTATCCAAAAAACGTAGAAACTGCCTTAAAGGTCGAAGAAGAAATCAGAAAACAAGGCGCAGTTCCTGCGACAATTGGAATTATTAACGGTGTGGCAATTATCGGAATGTCAAAAGACGAAATTGAAGAATTTGGCAAAAAGAAAGGCATTTTAAAGGTTTCCAGAAGAGATTTGCCCGTTATTTACGCAAAAAAAATGTGGGGAGCGACAACAGTTGCGGCGACAATGATTCTCGCCGAACAAGCCGGAATTGAAGTTTTCGTCACTGGCGGAGTAGGTGGAGTTCATCGAGATGCTCAACGCACTTTCGACATTTCCGCCGACCTTGAAGAACTCGCTAAAACAAACGTCACCGTCGTTTGTGCGGGCTGTAAAGCGATTTTGGATTTACCTTTAACAATGGAATATTTAGAAACAAAAGGCGTTCCGGTTTTGGGCTATCAAACAAACGAATTACCAGACTTTTATACAAGGCACTCTGGCATAATGCTCGAACATTCACTTAAAGATGCCAAAGAAGCCGCCCTTGTTATTAACGAAAAAAGAATCAATGGTCTTAAAGGCGGAATCATGATCGCAAATCCAATTCCAGAACAATATGCAATGAATCAAAAAGTAATCGATAAAGCAATCGAAGACGCTCTAATAGAAATGAGAAAAGAAGGAATCGAAGGAAAAGAAACGACGCCTTATTTACTCAAGAGAATTACAGAACTCACCAAAGGCGATTCTTTAGAATCAAATATCCACCTTGTAATCAACAACGCCCATGTAGGAGCAAAAATAGCAAAGGAACTAGCGAGAATAAAAAAATGAAGACTGAGTATCGTTTAGCGCAAACTTTAAAAACGATGATGTCCGAAGGAAAATCTTTGGACAATATTTCAGTCACCGATTTAGTAAAAAAATGCAAAGTGAATCGGCAAACTTTTTACTATCATTTTCACGATATTTACGATTTGTTAACCTTGGTTTATTTAAACGAAAAAATCGAAGGCATCCAAAAATCCCAAGATGTTATCGAAATGCTCAAGTACATTTTTAACTATTTCAAAAAGAATAAAAACTTTGTAAAAGAAACTTTGCGCTCCGCTGCAAAAGATCTATTCCACGAATTTATAAACAACAACTGTTATCAAACTTTAATGAATTTAATTTTCGAAATACCCAAATCCAATGACTTAACAGACAACGAAAGAAAAGCGATTGTAAGGTATCACGCGGCGGGATTTTCGTTTCAAATAATTTTCTATTTGGACAATTCCCGTCACCCCACTCAAGAGGGTTTAAATAACGCTTTTGCGTCGATTCCCGCTGATTTTCTGCAAAAAGCCGTTCAAAACACGCTTTCAGGGAGAGAAAAGTAATGCTAGAATCATTTATTTTTTCCATCCCCACAAAAATTTACTTTGGAAAAAAACAAGAAGAAAATATTGGGCGCATATTAAAAGAGCTTGGAGTTAAAAAAGTACTAATTGTTTATGGTATGGGTTCAATCGTTAGAAGCGGTCTATTATCAAAAGTCAAAACACTAATCGAAGACGAAAAAATAGAATTAATAGAACTCGGTGGTGTTAGAAGCAATCCTACAATTGGGTTTGTTAGAAAAGGAATCGAACTGGCTAGAGCAGAAAAAATAGATTTTATACTCGCCATAGGTGGTGGTTCTGCAATGGACGCCGCTAAACTAATCGCGACTGGCCTTTATTACGAAGGCGATCCTTTTGAAATATCTTTAAAGAAGCATATTCCAACAAAAGCACTACCAGTTGGAACAATTGTCACCATTGCCGCTAGCGGATCTGAAGCTTCGACTTCTTGTGTTATTCAAGATGACGCTAGCGGAGTCAAAAGAGGATACAATTCCGAACTCAATAGGCCTGTTTTTGCAATTGAAAATCCAGAACTGACTTTTTCGGTCCCAAAAAATCAAACGGCATTTGGAATAGTGGATATTTTTATGCACACAGTGGAAAGATATCTATCTTTATCTCCAAGTGAAGACGAAATAAGCGATCGTTTTAGTGAACAACTGATGAAATTGACTTTAAAATCAGGTCTAATCGCATATGAAAATCCAAATGATTACGACGCTAGAGCAAATTTATTGTTATTGTCATCTCTTTCTCACTGCGGTCTCACTTCGGTTGGTAAAAACTATTCGATGCCCGTCCACCAACTCGAGCATATTCTAAGCGGTCTTTATCCCTCTATTGCTCATGGTGCTGGACTGGCCGCCCTTTTTCCAAGCTGGGCAGAATATTATTTAGAGGAAAATCTCGATAAATTTAACCTTCTTGCAAAGAATGTTTTTGATTTAGATGATCCCAACAAAAAGTCAAATGCTAGTAAAGGAATCGAGAAACTAGTAGAGTATTTTAGAAAGATCGAGGTACCTCTTTCTTATAAAGAACTGGGAATTGAGTCTCCTGACATAAATAAAATGGTCGAAATGCTCAATTTAGATGAAAAAAATAAAAATTCGCGCCGTATTCAATTTTTAGATAGTCAAGGCGCAAGCGAAATTTATAAATCGCTTTTAAAGGAAAGGAAAAAATAAAATGAGAAAAGAAGATGTCACAGCAGTAATAGTGTATTTATTCATTTTGGCTATTGCTTTGTTCTTTGGAATTACCGTTTTACAAGTTCGAGCCGGACAATCAAGTTTGAACAACATGTTTGTGCTCTACGTAATTGGCGCAATTCTTGCGGGACTTCTCGCAAACGCCATTCTTTTTGAACTAGCACACTTAGCGGGAGCCAAAATTGGCGGATACCACGTCGCCTCTTTGAATATTTTGGGTTTATGTTGGTATATTCAAGACGGGAAAGTCAAATTCAAATTGTCATCATTTGATGGCTTGACCGGCGAAACAAAAATACATCCAAAGACTGGTCGCAAAAAGGAACCCAATCCAACTGCTTATTTATTGTTTGGAACTTTGTTTTTTGTAATCGAGGCAATACTAGTTTCGATTTTATTTATTGTTGCTTTGCAAACCGAAGATAAGACAGCGCCGATTTGGGATGCAACATACTTCTTTGTCGTAATGGCTTTTATTGGCGCATTAGCGCTCATTTACAATATCTTTCCTTTTAAACTCGACTCTGCTAATGATGGATACCGTCTCGTTTTGGTTAGTAACGCAAAAAATAGAGCAGCGTTCAACGAACTTCTACGAGTTGAACACGAAATCGCTCAAGGAAATTTAAATGTCGAAGTGAGAACATTTGAAGAAATTACAAATTTTACCGCGGATCTAAACCTCAATAAAGTTTATATTTTGTTAGAGAAAAAGGAATACGCAGAAGCCGAAAAACTCATCGACAATATCGTCGCCGCAAGAGACAAAATCTCCGACGTCATATATCTAAGAGCGGTCGCGCAACTAGTCTATATAAAAATAATGACTCTTCCTTTAGAAGAAGCCGAAAAATACTTTGAAGAAAAAGTCCCTGTCCCAATTAGAAGAGACATATCCAAAGACGTATCGATGGTTTCAATCAGGACCTACATTTTAATGGAAGGTCTATTTGATAAATCTCGTTCCGAGTGTTTGCGCGCGTTAAATGTTTTAAAAACCGCGCTAAAGCACACCACACCATCGAGAAAGAAAGTTGAAATTAAATTATTCAACGAAGCGCTTAATAAAGTGATAGATGCTCATCCAGATTGGGAGTTAGAAACATATATTCTCAACGAAGAAGTCGTCGAAGATAAAAAGAAATGAAACTCGCAAAGGAAATAGCAATATGTATTTTTTTATGAAAAGACTCAAACACGGATTGTATCGAGTTTTCGCAATGCCCTTTGTAAAAAGATCATTGAAAAAATGTGGTAAAAAAGTTTATATAGGTGAAAATTTTAGAACGAACGCTAAAAGAGTAACGATTGGTGATTATTCTTCAATAGGAGTGGATGCTTATATTTTATGTACGCATGCCGACGTAACAATCGGCAACCATGTTATTATCGCTAAAGGACTTACGATTATCACTGGGAGACATAGATATAATATTGTCGGAAGATACATGAATGAAATAACGGAATCTGAAAAGGAAAAAATAGACGATTTGCCAATTACCATCGAAGATGATGTTTGGATAGCGGGGAACGTCTCTATTTTAAGAGGCGTGACTATTGGACAAGGTTCAATTATAGGTTATGGAAGCGTTGTGACTAAAGATGTTGAACCGTATTCTATAGTTGCAGGCAATCCCGCAAGAAAGATCAAAGACAGATTTAACGAAGAAGAAATTAAAAAACACAAAGAACTTCTAAAAATATAAAGAGAAAAAGATGTGAATTGCACATCTTTTTTAGTAATTAAAATAAAGTTTTCGCTAAACTTTGGGTTTTTGTTCTTTTAACAAATCCCTGATTTCACTTAGAACATCCATTTGAGTTGGTTCTGGGACACCAGGTTCAACGGGTGCCGGACGTAGTTCGGGATGTTTTTTGTAATGTTCTTCTCTAGCTTTTTCTTCGAGTTCAGCTCTTTTCTTTTGAAGAAAGTTGTAAACCTTAAGAATGATAAACAAGGTTAAAGCAATAATTAAGAAAGTGATAA
>Ga0265295_1004735_pt1 | contig 18066 bp, 15 predicted proteins | sample Munlansysbiofilm_FD_192503 | JGI IMG/M metagenome (GOLD analysis project Ga0265295, IMG submission 192503) | Leachate microbial communities from a municipal landfill in Southern Ontario, Canada - Methane capture system biofilm | ecosystem: Engineered > Solid waste > Landfill > Unclassified ...
CATCATATCGATGCCCTCCATAAATAGGTTGCCTATATGTCTATAGTACCGTATTTATAGGGCTTATGAAAGCTTTTTTATTTAAAAAAACGACATATCGCTTGCATTGTTTAGGTACAAAAGGAAGCTCGCATGTGTAATTTTTTTCTATTCCTCCATAAAGCTCCTAAATCCCACAAACATTTACATAGTCCAGACCTCGGTATATAAAAGCCTCATATTGGCCTTGTTTTTTTGACAGGAGTGTCGTGGATGAAAAGGCATGTGGTACCCATCGCCTTAATTGGCGGGGCTTTATCAATCCTTGACCTGTAAGATCCCACCCTTATCAATCCGGCGACCAAAAGCCGATAGGACTTCGGCTTGGGTCTTACTTGGTGTCTCAAGTCGACGGGTAGGCTTTCTTGCTCCTTTCTGCAGTGTAAGGATCGAATGGAGGTGCTTCATGTCATCCATTACATCCTCTTCTGTCCGATTTATTCCAACTACTTTTAATTTTAGTTCAATTCGGCGTAGGTACGTCATTTCTACTACACATGCAAACAGATGGCATCTGATCTTGCTGTCAGTCCAATGCCGGATCGGTTGCACACCCACTAAATCATCATTTTTACTGAGACGGAAACGATCTTCGACCTGTCGTCGATCCAGGCTTGCTTGGATGATTTCCTTTGTTGTCCAATCTGTATTGCTGTTGTTATGATGTTTTTACCAAACATCAGTTTTTTCTGTTTGACCTGATATAGGTCTTTCCGAAAACTCATGCTCAGTCCCTTTTCTGACTGTTTGAAATTCAGAGAAAAAAGATTGGATGAAATGTGAAGCCTTTGGCATAGGCGTAGATATCGATTCATTATATCATCTGAATTTTTCCAATGAGGTGCTTCTTCCTTGACTTTAGTCCGCATTTTAAGCAATTCTTGGCGGATGGTTTCGAGTTTGCCATCCGGGTCGAAGGTATAGGACTTTTTCCGGGCGGTTTTGGGACTATACGTTACAATTACTGTGTGTTCTTTGCCCCAGTACTCACCCTTTGATCGATAGGCCAGTTGGCATTCATCATAACAATCTTTTTCTATCAGTTGTTTATTACCGGTAGTGTCAGCCACCTCAAAACGATCCAGTGGGATAACAGCAAGGTCCTGGGCAAAGTATGTGGAATATGTGGTAATAAAATGGACCCTGGAGTGTTCATCAATCCAGGTGTAATTGCCTTTAGAATTCATACCTTTGTCAATTACAACGGTAAGGCGTTCTTTGGTTTTATTCAGTCCGCACACAACGCCAAACATTTCGTCCATGATGGTCTCAAAATGCTTGCTGTCATGGATGTTGCCGGGATAAACCGAATAATACAGTGGAAGCTTTGTGCCTCTGGCAACTAAAAGGCCAAGACCTATCTGCCTGAGATGATGCCGTCCCTCCTTGTTTTTGCCCCGGCAGGCTATTTCCGATTCAGTGTGGCTTGCCATAAATGTGTAATAGTTGGTGGTATCGAACAAGAGACAGTCTGAAGCTGGAGATTCAATTTGCCATAACCGTTCAAAGAACTTCAAGGTTATTTTATGTAAGGTATCTTCATCAACCCGATTCCATTTATTCCAATATCGTTTAGCAGAATAAGGCTTCGAGAGACAATGGGCCCACTGCTCTGTCTTCAGCTATTCGTTCTTAAAACGATAGAGTTGGCTTCTAGGGACAAGGCGCAGCTTCCCAAGGGACTGTAACTCTTTGTCGTCGCTTTTAAGACAAATCCGTCTTAAGGTGTCTATAACCGTAGCAGCAGCAGTTTCGCCCCAAAACCAATCGGCCAAGGCAACGTTGTCTGTAGACTGACCGGGCTGAGCTGAAACACTTTCAAAGTATGCCGCTTTTACATCTTCAGCGGCTAGCCGGAGGGTTAGTGATTGAGAAATATCCTTCAAACAATCAGGTTTCTGAATACCACGGATAAAACACACTAATGCCGCCGCTGTTTGCTCGAGAGGCATGCCTAATGCCCCGCACGTTGTCCGACCTCGCAATTCGCAAGCCAGGTCGTGCCAAGTCCTCATTTGAGCGACTTCATGCTCAAAAAGTGTGAGAAGTTGTTCCAGAGGAGTGTCAGGAGTAGGAGGAGCGGCCAACTGAATCGGGCAGGCCACGGGTTCAAGCTGAATATCAATAATTGGGGCCTCCTTAGGGAAATCGGCTAAAAGAGGGCCGGATGGGGCTTCGAGAAGCTTGAGTACTGCCATTAAAACCTGTGTCTGGAATTTGTCTTGGTTCGGGGCTCCAAAAGGGCGGCCCAGCACAAAAGGAACCCACAGTGCCCGAGGAGGTTTCATAACGACAGTATGTTCACGGATAAGACTGATATGGGTTGTTGCGATCCCTTCAGATTCAATAGTGTGCGAAAGCCCGCCCACGGCGCGCGTACAAAGCGGTCAGACAGGGATAAGCAACACCCCATCGACGTAGTCTTTCTTCATTATCCGAGCAATGCTACGTGCGGTAACGACCATTTTTTCGGGAGCAGTTGCCCCCATGAAAGAATAATGATAGTCAGCTATCGAGCCGATAACCCCTTGCTGAACCAATTCCCGCATGCGATCTAAGGGAAAAATCACATTTATGTCTTGCTGGAATCCGGTCCGGTCGAAGTTTGTAGAAATATGGCTCATCACCAGATCACGGAAAGGCGTATTAGCAGGAATCAACCGGTAGTTTGTAGCCCCAACATCGAATGGACGATCATTCCGGCGATGCAACCCTGCGGTGGAGACTATGGCAATCCGTCTTTTCGAAAGTGGCGGACCGCTTACCCATGGAGTGGTATGAAAGATGGGGCATGGGATTGAGATCAGGTGCGAACGTTCATCTTCAGATAGCTTGTCGAGTTTGACCATTGGATTCTCCAAGGATAATGAAAAGGTTAAAAATTTTGGCCGAGAATTATACTGAATTCTTCTATAAGTAAAATGTTTTAAAACCACTTGTTGGGCAGTACAGCATACAACAATAGTAACAGTATTGATCTACCCGCATTCGATTAGAATAGTAGACTCGTTAATCTTCGAATATCAGGTATCTTTTCGAGATTACGCAAGGCTTTTAGTATTTCAGAGATTCTGTCCGGTGCCAACTGATTTTTGCCATAGCTTGCACATTTCCTGAACTTATCCATGCATTCTTCCGTACTCATCGGATTCAAAGGATTTCCCTTTGTCGCTTCGGTCTTTGCAACATAAGTATCACCTTGAATTGTTTTTACTTCCATACTGCATTTCATCATATTCTTTACTTCGATGTTATTGTCGACAACAACTTGCACACGTTCTGTTAGATTTAAGATAGCGTTTTCTTTTATAAATTCTGTTTCGAAGTGCTGTAGAAAAACATCTCCATAGATTAGTGCGATTATTACCGTATATGGAATACTAAACTGAGCATCGGTTTGGTAGTTGTCTCTAAGTTCAAAGCGTTGCCCTACCAAGTTGTTAACCATTTTCGAGCAAAAAACTGTAATTTTTTCAACGTTGTTAATGTCTATGTTATGGCTGTTTCGCAAACTCAAAGCTAAATCTATGCTTGAATGTGTCATTCGACAACAAGGATATGGCTTTGTGCTCAACATCTCGCCAGTGAATTCAGCACCGAGATTTCTAAGAAGGATATTCTTGTCATAATCGTTGTGCTCGTATAGCTTAAAAAACCCGTAGTCACCCTCTAGCACATTTTTGGGTCCGGTCACTCCTTTTTCAGCAAGAAGTGACGATAAGATGGCATTCTTGGCCGCAAAGGCAGGCTGCATCCGTTTGGACAGAGCGCCATCCACCAACCCCTGAACGTTGCCTGCGGTTTGACAATATGCTAGTCCGAATGCATTCCAGAGATTTTCTCTGTCAAGTCCTAGGATCTTTCCAACAGCAGCGGTCGCTCCGAAAAAACCACAGGTTGCTGCTCTAGTCCACGCCAGTGGTCTTGTCAAGGATAACGCCAGTCTGATAGAAATGTCATGGCCTAAGGCCACGGCAACGATCAAATCCCTTCCGCTCGTTTCGCCTTTTACCTCTGCCGCAGCAAGTGCAGCAGGCAGAACGGATACATTGGCATGGTGTGCTGACTTATCCAACGTATCGTCAAAATCAAGAGCGTGCATAGCTATGCTGTTCACAAAGGCTGCCCAAGGTGCGGGACAACGGAATCCCTGAAACAAAACCGTCGCATCCTTCCGACCTCCCCAACCTTTTACCAATTGCAAAGCTTCATTGCACCCAGGGGCATCTACTCCGGCAATCCCCACACCGATTGTATCTATGAGTAGATTCTTTGTCGTATCAATGATGGTCTGTGGCAGATCGATAAAGTCTACACCTACGACATGCTCAACAAATTTACTAATAGAGTCCATTATTCACTCCTTCTTCTGTAGCAATGCAGATTTGCGAAATATCTATAATTGCATATTAGTATGTCGCTAACACAAAAAATAATTTTTACCCCGGAGAACGCCTGGATACAACTAATTATTCTCTGCCTTTTTCGAGGTTACTTCACTCAACAGCTTCCCATATCAATCCAGCAAGGTCTTGTACCACTATTTTTGCGAATCCAGGCATAGATTTAAGGGCGTCTTCAAACATAACGAGAGATTTAGGACAGCAAATCACTAGAACATTGGCTTCCAATTGAAGCGCTTCCTGCATTCGCAACACATTGGTTCTCTGTACGTCTTCGCAGGAGTTCTAATTTTGATTTGACACTAAAGGCGGCAATCGGTATCCTCCTTTGTTTCTTAATATTCAGCAAGGGGATACCGACCGCCGCCCACCCCTTTGATATTTAAAGTTAGAATTGCTGACGTCTTCTCTTTCTCCGATCCAGATGCCACCGCCGCCACCGCCGCCGCATCATAAATTCCATAATACCACCTTGTTTAACAGACGTTTGCCGACGCAAATCCATCGGTCATCCGGCGTTGCATCCATCATAGGCAACAATCATCGTCGGATTGTTTAAGCAAACAAGATCAGACCTAATGCCGGGATCTTCACCAATACCCGGCAGTAAATATACAGTCTTTTCCGCATGAGGCTACGCAACAGACCTTATTGTCTTACCTTGATTGCCTCGATCATCGGGGGGATGACATCGAAAATGTCACCGATCACACCGAAGTCTGCGACATTGAAAATCGGTGCTTTTGGATCGGTGTTGATCGCAACGATTTTCATCGAGCCTTTCATTCCCATTATGTGCTGTGAAGCACCACTGATCCCACAGGCAATATACAGTTTAGGCTTCACGGTCTTTCCTGATTGGCCGACTTGCCGCTCTCGGGGCAACCAGCCCATATCGATCACAGGCCTCGTTGCAGCCAGCGTACCACCCATAATTTTCGAAAGAGATTCGAGTAAGCCAATATTTTCCTTGTCACCAACACCACGGCCCACCCCGATGATGATATCGAATTTTGTAATATCAATTCCACCGGTTGCTGGCGGAATAAGTTCCAACACCTCGGTAAGAAAATCTGTGGAGTCAAGGAGGATCTTTTCGGAAACAATTTCATTACCCACAGACTCTTCCGCCACAACATCAAACCTCCCCGGCCGTATGCTCACGATTACCAGATGTGACAAGGCGGCCTGAAACTCACCTCTAACTTTTCCACCAAAGAGTTCTCTCACGCCAATCCATAAACCGTTTTTACAAAAAAGATCAAGGCAATCGGGAAGAAACGGAACATCAAGACGGCCTCCCAGAGAGGCTCCAAGCTCCATGCCCTGGGTGGTATGCGGTAGGACAATGACTGTAGGCTGCAATTTGTCGATTAGTCCTTGTAGGGCCGCACCGTAACGATCACAAGAATAATATTTCAGTTGTTCGGATTCGAGACAATAAAGCGAAGAACAGCACTTTGCAGCTTGGGATGCGAGATCGCTGCAATCGCAACCGCAAAGAACGACTGCCATATTCAGGTCAAACTTGGAAGAGAAGTCTTTGGCCGCAGCTATGACTTCCCAACTCACATCCCTCATCTCGTTGTTTCTGTGTTCAATGATCGCTAAAATCAATCCTTTTGTCATTTACAGTACCTCCATGCCATAGAGTCTATCGACTATATTTTTGGCCTTGTCGGCAGCCGTTACACCATCGATGAACTCCAATTTGACAGATCCAACTTCTGGTAAAAAAGCCCTTTTCATTGTCTTTTTTGGGGCTGGCAAGCCAGTACCTGTGGATAAATCAAGAGGAGATATTCGCATGATGCTTCCCTTATTTCTTGCTTTGCGCAGGTGCATAGTGGAAACGTATCTGGGCTGATTTATTCCTGTCTGTATCGTCAACAGCGCCGGTAATGAAAGTCGCTGAACATCGGAAAACCCGTCCTCAAGTTCTCGTTGAACTACAATTGATTCTTCCGGATTCAGAGACTTTATTTTCATAACCACTGCTGCCTGAGGCACGCATAGTTTTGTGGCCAGGATCGCTCCTACCTCCCCACAGCCGGTGTCTTCACTTTGTACCCCGGTCAGAAACAGGTCAAACACTCGCATGGATGTAAATTTTTCCAGTAGGGTAGCAATAGACGAGCTGTCAAGTTGGTAGCTGGATTCTTCTTCAATGAGGACGGCCTCGTCAACGCCAGCTGCGATGCAGTAATACATGGCCTCCTCGGTGGCCTTTCCGCCCACTGAGACGGCCGTTATCCTGGCTCCGATTTCCGTTTTTAGTCTCAAGGCTTCCTCAAGTGCGTAAAGGTCCCATTCATTAATATGATATTTCAGCCCTTCAATTTCCACTGATTTTTCATCCGCAGTCAACACGATTTCTCCGTCAAGAAGCGGGGTCTGCCGAATGGCAACAATCACTTCCATTGTGTTCCCTCCTTTTAACCTATAGAGATTCCGCTATAAGTTCAGCAATGTCTTTAACCAGAATTTTTCCTTCATTGCCGCTTGTCTTTATTCCGTCTGCAATTTGAGAGTAACACCACGGGCAGGCGGTGGCGATAATTTCTGCGCCCACATCGAGTGCCTGTTGCACCCTTTTTTCTGACAATCGTTCGATTTCCTCTATCTCAACAAACATCCTTCCTCCACCACCACCGCAACAGAGAGCCTGTTCTCTGTTATGTTCCATCTCAACAAAGGAATCTCCGGCAATCCACGTAAGGATTTGGCGCGGAGTTTCATAAATGTCATTGTGTTTTCCCAGATAGCAGGGGTCATGGTATGTTACCTTCTTCTTGAGGGACTTTTGCGGTTTCAAATTGCCAGCACTCATTTGTTCAGCGAAAAACTCGGTATAGTGCTGAATTGTTATGTTGTTCGGCAAGTCCGGGTAATCTTGGCTGAAGGAGCTCATGCAGTGCGGTGAAATGGTAACGATCCTTTTTATCTCTGCCTGCTCAAAGACCTTGGTGTTTTTCTCCGCCATTTCCTCAAACAGGCCAGCCTCCCCGAGTCTTAATGCCGGGTCACCGCAACATTTTTCATCTTTTAAAATCCCGTAATCCACACCCATATGGTTGAAAATTTTCACAATGCTACCCGGAACGTTGACAAGGTCTCTCTCGTAAGATGAAGTACACCCCACAAACAACAATGTCTCGGTCTTTAAATCTCCCTGGACCAGCTTGATTTTGGCCGTATCCTGCGGATCAATCGATCCGAGCCATTGGGTACGCTCCTCGGCTGGCTCACCATACGGATTTCCATTCCGATCTAATGATTCAAGCACTTTGATTTGTTTCGGCATCGGACCAACCATTTTCTCAACTAAGAGCTTCCTGCCGGTTTCGATAATTTCAACCAGAGGAATATTGCAGGCAGACTTTTTGCAACGAACCTCGCAACTTCCGCACGTGGTACAGGCATAGAGGATATCACGCAAATCCTGCCCATCCTTACCGTCGAGAGCGTCCCACCGGATTCCATAATAAAGGGCTCTGGTGATACCCGACGGACCCTGGGTGACAAATCCTCTCGTGGACTCATATAGTGGACAATCTGCATAACAGCTCATACAAATACGGCACTTACTCACTGCTTCTATAACTTTTTTCTTCATTTCTTCAATATGTTGTTCTTCCATTCGTCTTCCTCCTCTCCTACCGATAGCCTTCCAGAATTCCGGGATTCAAGATATTGTTGGGATCCGCCGCTTTTTTTATGGTGTTCACAAATGCGTAGGCAGCCTCGCCATATCGCTGGACGAAAAAATCTTTTCTCTTGGAAAATTGCCCCCACTCGCCGCCGCACCCACCGTATTGCACATTGAGTCGGGCTTCTTTTTGAAAAATTTCATCCAGGGCGTTTTTCTGCATCTCATCGTTCCAGTCAGAAGGTATGAGAATTCCCGGATGCATACTGAGTGCTCCTATGTGTCCATACAGATAAAGCGGCAATTTACTGATACTCGGCATATCCGCATTAAAATTCTTGGCAGCTACGATACCTTCTTCTAAATCTTTCAAATTGCAAACAACTTCTGCGGCCTTCCACTGATGCCCACTTTTCTGCATGAGAAAAGATCCTATTACCTCTCGGGCGCCCCATAGTTTCTCCCATACATCAAGGTCTTTGACCTCATATGCCTCTACCGGGTTTTCAGCCTGGAAGGATTCGAGTACCTGGTTTAATTTTGAAGAAGCCTCTTCCTCTGTTGACCCGACACTGACAAAAAAGATCGCCGAACCTTTGGGTTCCGGAAGTCCTTTGATTTCGTAGCCGATCTTGGCAGCCTCTTTCTCCATAAATTCCATCAACATCGGTGCGGGACGTTTTTCGCGGTACATCCGTTGAACGCCTCGTGCCAGGGCCTTCAAATCTTCAAACACAGCAATGCCACGGGCGCGCTTGAATCCGGGGGCCAAACGCATGCGAATTTTTGTAATCACTCCCAAAAGACCGTCTCCACCCACAAAAAACTTGGTTAGATCAGTTCCGGCGGGTCTTCGAAAACCTTTTGTTCCCGTCTCTATGATGTCTCCATTAGGCAGCACAGCTTCTACTCCCAAGATGTAATCCCCGGGTTTTCCCACGCAAGTATCGATCATGTGTGCACTTGTATTGTTGCTGACAACGCCACCCATGTTGGCAATAATTCGACTTCCCGGGTGAAAAGGGAAATAGTAACCCAGTTCGGCGAGCGCATCATCCAGCTGCGCCACCACACACCCCGGACCGCATTCCATATATCCATAGTCTTCATATACCTCGAACTGATTTAGTCGATGCACGTTTAGAACAATGCCATGTGTGTGAGGCCGAGATGAGCCCGCAAGTTGAGTCCCGGATCCCCGGACAAATATCGGTATTTTTTCCTTGTTGGCAAATTTCATTATACCGCTAACCTCATCTGCCGTCCTCGGCATGACAACAGCATACGGCATCTGTTTTTCTTCAATATCGTATGGAAAGGGAATGAGTGCGTTTGCCATTCTTTCAAAACGATTGATAGAAATATACTTCTTCTCTAATACTTCTTCTAAACCTTCAACAATTTTCGTACATATCTGCTCAGAATCTATCATGTTTTTGTTCTCCTCTTAGTGACGTTACTATAACAATGGACATTAGACCAGAATCTCTATCACAACTCTTTTTACTTTATCTTATCAGATGATTTCAGTTTTCATCTATTCCAAACCTGGCAAAAGCATTGTTTTGTGATGAAAGTTGGGTCAAATTTGCTATTCCGAGGTATGTATCGTCGCTATTGCCTCCTTTTTATTTTTATTAGAATAAAACATCATTAAACAGACTATTCCGGTGATTAGAAGGCCCAGCAACCTAATATAATTTTTCGGAAACATTAACATTAGTGCTGATACTCCTATCAGTGTTCTTTGAACACCGTTCAATTTCCCCCAAAAGAAATGTCCTTCAAGTGCACCAGCCCAGAATAATATGCCTATAGTTGTGAATAAAAATACAATACTGGTTTTATAAAATGAACCCATCATCAATATTGCTGGGTCGTATATGAAAACAAATGGCAAAATAAACGCAACTAACCCTAATCGTACTGCCGTAAACCCTGTTTTCAAGGGATCGGAATCTGCTATGCCAGCGGCACAATACGCTCCAGTGCAAACAGGTGGTGTAAATGCTGAAATAATTGCAAAATAGAAAATAAACATATGGGCTGGCAAAATATCCACGCCAAATTTTTTCAATACAGGAGGCACAATTGTAGCAAGAACTACATATGCAGCAACTGTAGGCAAACCCATTCCCAGGACGATACATGCCGAAGCAGTCAAGATGAGCGTAAGCAGTAAATGTCCATAAGAAAACATTTCAATCAAAAAAGCGATACGCATACCCAATCCGGTCATGCTTAGGATGCCGACGAGAATCCCTGCAGCTGCACAAATTGCCGTAAGTGGAGCCATGGCATTTACACCTTTCACCACTCCTTCCATAAACCTCGAAAAATCGATTCTTGTTCTTTTAGTAAACCAACTCACAATTAAAAGACTTACAATGGAAAGAAACACTGCAAACATTGGATCCATCCAACGACTGAGAAGATAAACAAGGACAATAATTGGGATAAGCAAGAATCCTCCAGATCTCATCTCTTCCCAGAAGTTAGGGCAATCTTCCTTTGGAATCCCTTCCATTCCCTCTTTTACAGCATGGAAATGAACAATCATAAATACTGAAAAAAAGTAGAGCAAAGCAGGTATTATCGCTGCCATACAAATTTTAAGATAAGGCACCATAGTAAAATCAACCATTATAAATACTGCAGCGCCCATAATCGGCGGTGCCAACTGGCTCCCTGATGACGCAAGAGCCTCCACCGCACCAGCGTAATAGCCCTTTAACCCCATTTTTTTCATCATTGGAATCGTCACTGAACCGGTGGTTGCTACATTAGCCACTGTAGCGCCCGTTATCATTCCCATAAAGCCGGAAGCAACAACAGCAATCTTTGCGGGACCGCCCTTTGCGCTTCCAGCAAGGCTCTTCGCTAAATTCATAAAGAAATCGGCTGCGCCTGATGCTGTAAGAAAACCGCCAAAGATAACAATCAATACAATAAATGTTGCACACACACTGATCGGTGTGCCGAAGACACCTTCTGTTCCATAGAACACCAAATACACAATTTGTTGTAAAGTGTAACCTTGATGGGCGATAAATTTGAACGGAATAGACCTGCCAATTATAGCGTAGATAACGAATAGGAGAATAAGAATTGTTATCGATAGACCAGCTGTTCTTCGGGTCGCTTCCAGAACAAGAAGCATTCCGATAGTGCCCATAACAAAATCTGTTGGTTTTAAATTTGGGTCTATATACAATCTTTCCCAATTTAAAACGTACCAACCGAAACATGCGAGATTCATTAGCACCATGAGCACATTAACAAAATCTTCCGTCTTCCCTGAAAATATTTTAGATCCTTTTGACAAAAACAATATTGGAAAAATAAGTAAAATATGAACTCCATTCTGCACCGGCGGTACCAAAGCTCCGAAAGCACCGGTGTAAAAAGCGAACATTGCCGTTAAGAGCGAAAAGATCAGTATGCCTTTTCGTTTCCATGGTTTTTCCATAAATACACCTCTCTATTATTCCCACATATACAGATAAGACCCGCTCTTTTTAGTGATTTTTTCTGTTTTCGTACCTCATAGATTGGGTCTTGTGTTTAATTCCTCGCTACCTGTAAAAGATAAAAAATATTTTGGGGCATGGCTTAGCGGCTGAGCAGTTATTATGGCTCATCGCAGATTAGTGTGATTTTCAAAAGCAACAGTGATTATCTCAGATTAGCTTAGCTCCATTGTATAAACCTATTAATTACATTTGATTACATCTGTTTTGGTTTAAAGCCAGCGGACTTAAAATCTATTTTTCACACTAATCCGCAATGCGCCGTTATAATTTACAATGGTGTAAATAATCTCACCTTTTTTTAGACAATTTAGACAACTGTTTTTCGAAGTCTAAACCGTATTATTTTGCGACACCCATCTCTTTATAATAACGCAAAGCACCGGGATGAAATGTCGCCCCGGGAATATCCATTGCAGTCTCAAGTGACGCACCGAGCTGGCCTCCTTCGCTTGGTGTTAACCAGGGTAGTGCTTCGAGCACTTCATCCCAATTTTCGAAAAGCACTTTTGTCATTTGGTATACAAGTTCCTCATCAACCGACTCGTGGATCGCCATAAGAGTCATCATGTATATTCCTACCATATCAGGCTCATTGAAAACCGGTTCACCAAAGGTGTCTACCCCGTAACAGGGCCATTTTTCCGCAAATTTAGTTGCTTCTTCTAAAGTTGGTGGAATAAAGTGGGATGACTTGTTAAGCGGTCGCGCAGCAAATACTGGCCCCAAGTGTTGTTGATTGTTTCGGGTGTAACTCTCAATTATTGCATCGAGTTGATGGTTGGCGAATGAATTTTGAGCAACCTTTCGGCCGACAAACTGCGCTCTAATATCTTTTTCTTTGATTCCGTAGAAATCAAGAAGTCGCAGGGCAAAGGTATCGTCTCCACTGCCACGCACACCCAAGCCAATTTTTTTACCTCTCAGGTCCTGCATGGTTTTGATAGAGGTATTCGCTATAACTCGTATTGGTTGCCGGACACACTTAAACCATGCTTTAATCGGATAATCTTTATCCTCAAAAGGCGCAATTTTGTTGTTAACCGCCCAGAGATCATCACCGAACAATCTCCCCGCTTGCAGTTCTCCGGTTGCCATACGTTTGATGTTCCCTCTTGATACCCCTGGTGATACAACACCCACAGCACGTACATTGGGCATTTTTTCTGTCAAGATTTTCGCAAACAATGAAACTTCAGCATACCATCGCCCTTGTGATCCGGCCCCACCAATACCAATGTAAACAGGTTCATCTGCAAATACTGGAACAGAAAATAAAACCAGGCCCAAAGTCACTGCTGCAATCCACATGTTTTTCCAATGTTTCATAACTGATCTCCTTGTTTTCACGTCAATGAATTTGCCGACTACTTAATTAATGGATAAAAAACTTACTTATATATACTAACCTCCGGCTCTGCCGGAGGTTGTTAAATTGTCGGGCGACTGCCAGAGATTCGATTCAAAATTAACGTCAAATTTTTTTTAAAGTTCTCAATAACCTGACCTGTAATATTTTCTGTAATCAATATGTCTACCATTTTACACTTCCTTAGCAGCCTAAAGTAAAGGGAAGTTTAAATTCATCACAAAGAAGTTTGAGTTCTTCCAGGGTTTCTTTGCTTACCAGAATACCCTCTTTTCTGTTCAGCGCTCTATTCTTGACCTGAGGTTCTCCGGGAACCAAAATCTCATCAACTCCCGGTTGTTTGCGGCATCCTTTGATTTCATCTATCATGGTGTCGATTCTACTTTTGAACTGATCTATATCTATAAGGGCTTCTATGTCAATCAGGCAGAAGAAATGTCCAACGTCCTGTTTTCGATCCATATCTTTATACATAGACCCGGTGGAAGCCCCGACAGAAGCACCGGAAAGGACACCGGAAAGAACTTCTGCTGCCAAGGCCAGCGCATACCCCTTATGGCCTGCCATGGTAAGAACGGTTCCAAGAAGTGCTTTACCCGCATTTGTTGTCGGGTTGCCGTCCACATCCTGGGCCCAACCCTCGGGGATAGCGACACCCTTTTTGTGTGCAGCAATAATTTTACCCCGGGCGACCAGGGATGTGGCTAGATCTACTTCCACATGGAACCCTTTTCCTGTTGGAAATGAAACGCCCAAAGGATTGGTTCCAAAATATGCTTGACTTGCTCCGGTAGGAGACATCGATGGTTCGCAATTGGTTGTTGCCAAAAGAATCATATTGGCGTCGGCAGCTTTGTTGCAATAGTATGACAGGGTGCCAAAGTGCTGTGAGTTTTTTATGGTGGCCATGGCTATGCCTGTCTCTTTAGCTGTTTTGATAAGTTTTTCCAGCACCTTGACTGCCTGGACCTGCCCGAGTCCGTTACCGGCATCCACAGACATGACTGAGCCCCGGTTCCTTTCAATCTTTAAGGTTGCCCTAGGATCAATCAAGCCTTTTTGAATTCGCCTGATATAGATATTGCAACGGGAAACGCCATGGGTTGATGTTCCTGCAACATCCGCCTCAATTAAAGAATCAGCAAAAATAATCGCATCGGACTCCGATACACCTGATCCAACAGCAATGTTTTTGACAAGAGTTTTAACACTTTCCGGATCATATCGTTCCATTTGTATCTCCCAAAAATAAAAGGCTCTGCACGAAATTGATCGGGCAGAGCTAAAAGTCATAAAATAAATTTATGCACTTCTATACAATTTTGTGATTACAAATTCCCGGTGACCTAAGGCTTCAGCAGAAGTGTTCCGTCCGTTACATACACGGATCATCTCTTCAATCAGTTTGTCTCCGGCTTCATCAAGATTCATTTCACGACGAAGAATACCGGAAACGTCCACATCAATATGTTCGCCCATGGTTCTTATGGTGCGAGGATTGGCTGAAAGTTTAATAACCGGCTCAATGGGATTCCCGATGATATTGCCCTGGCCTGTGGGGAACAGGTGCACAACAAAACCTGCGGCAGCCTGAAGTGTAACACACTCAGCAGCAGCAGAAGATGTATCCATGAAATAAAGTCCAGGTCCCTTAGAAGGTGCTTCTGCAGGTTCAAGAACATCAATATATTTTGTTTTACCAATTTTTGCTATATTACCGAAGGCTTTTTCTTCAATGGTGGTCAAACCGCCTTCGATATTACCTTTTGTCGGCTGGGAATCAGAAAGATCATCTGTTTTGTTGTCCAGGATGAATTGATTGTAGCTTTCCCAGGTTTTCATGAACTTAGCACCGACTTCAGGAGTCATCCCACGGCTGGCAGCATATGCTTCAGCGCCGGTGATCTCTGAAGTTTCACCAAAGCAGGAATAAGATCCAAGGGGTGTAATCTTGTCAATAACATTACCCACAGTTGGATTGGAGGCTAGACCGGAAGTGGTGTCTGATTCGCCGCACTTAACAGAAACCCAAAGTTCGCTCAGGTCACATTCTTCTCTCTGCAACTCAGTGGCCCACTGAACAAATTCTTTAGCCTTGCGGGATGCCATGGCAATCGTGTTGATGTCTCCGTTTTGCTCAATGGAAAAACCGGCTACAGGTTTACCTGTTTTAGCAATACCATCCACAAGTTTTTGAGTCCATTTCGGCTCTATACCAACAACAACAACTGCGGCAACATTGGGGTTACAGCCGGTTCCGATGAGGGTTCTGAAGGTGAGTTCAAGATCTGCACCAAACTGAAGACGCCCATAAGAATGGGGAATCGCCAAAGTGCCTTTGATATTGTTGCCCACTGCCTCAACGCATGCGTTTGAAATATCATCCAGAGAAAGGATTACCACATGATTCCGTATTCCAACGCGCCCATTCTCTCTTCTGTATCCAAAAAACTTTTTTGCACTCATTTCTACCACCTCTTTGTTTTTAGGTTGTGGACGTGGACGTGATCACCTTTTTTGATATTGGCAACAACTTTTCCAATATCAGAGCCGTACTTTAGGATAGTTCCACCGGTTGCAAAATCATCGCAGGCGATTTTGTGTCCAATTGCAATATCTTGGTTTGCTTTGATGGTTACGGTTTCGTCGGTGTTCATGATCCATCCGACAAGATCCATACCAGCCTTGGCATCTTCTACAACTACGACCCCTACGGAATCGGCCTTGTCATGAACCAGAAAATGTGTTTCACTCATTTTAAAATCTCCTTATTTGAATTTTTGAACAGTGTTAAATCAAGAACCTGAATACTTTCATTAAGTATCACAAGTGTTTTGATTTAAAACTATATCTTGTTCGGAATAAGATGCAAAGAAGATGCCACTTAGGTGTTTTTTTAAACCTGTTGATTTTTATAGGTATTTATTTATTTGGATTTATTTGCATTGGCTTTTGGTGCCCAATATTCGTCAATGAGTTCAATATTGGGGTTGATTTTATTCAAGAGTCAGTCTAAATACTATATGCTTCAAAGTGGGTGAATTTATTTTTCAAATGGAGGGTACATACATGAGATTAAACCTTGCTACTCGGCACCGAATACTGTTAGAAATCACCAATGCTGTTATTTCCAAAACGTCGAGCCAGGATTTTTTTAATGCACTTGCCACAGAAATAAAAAAGCATTTTCACTGTGACAGATTAAGTATAAATCTCTACGAAAAAGAAAACCAATCTCTGCAATATTTTACCGAAGCTGACGGCATTGAGCCCCAAGGGATTTCAAGCCTGGACAAACGCCCATTGCTAAGGGGAACAATTGCAAAAATGGCTATTCAATCCCGACAACCCGTGATTATCGATGATCTAACATACTATAAAAATAAATTTTCCATTGGCGAGATGGTCAAGGCAGGATTGATCTCGACCATGGCATTCCCATTGATCATAAGAGATAATGTGCTTGGAACACTCCATTTTTCATTCAAAACAACCCCAGTTAACCTGTCGGAATTAACAGAACTGCTTACAGAAGTCTCAAAACAGGTAGCCATTGCTGTTGATAATCTAGTTGCATACGAGCGATTGAAAAATGAAAAACAGCATTTGGAAAAGGAAAAGAGCTATCTAATCGGCAGCTCCGAAGAATACAAATCGAAACATTTCTATCACACGTCTTCTCAAATGAATGAGGTTATGAGGGTGGTTAATAGGGTTGCGGAGATTGATGCTCCTCTCTTCATTACCGGTGAAACCGGAACTGGAAAAGACTTTTTGGCCCGTTATATCCATTCTCTAAGCCCTCGTAAAGATCACCTATTTGTTAAAGTCAATTGTCCGGCGATTTCTCCGACCCTGTTTGAAAGTGAGTTGTTCGGTCATGTCAAGGGTTCATTTACAGGAGCAGATTCCTCACGTGTGGGCCGATTCGAATTGGCGGATAAAGGAACTATTTTTCTTGATGAGGTTGGTGAATTGCCTGAAAATCAGCAGGTAAAGTTGTTGCAGGTATTACAGGAAAGCCGCTTTGAACGTGTGGGTGACAGTCGGCCCATGGATGTTAATTTTCGTTTGATCGCCGCCACAAATCGAGATCCCATAAAAAGCATTCAAGAAGGTAAATTAAGAAATGACCTCTACTACCGACTTAATATTATTCAGATTCATGTGCCGCCACTGAGAGAAAGGGTGGGAGATATTCCAATATTAATAGACAAGATCACTCACACTGAATCCAATCGAATGAATCAACCCGCTCCCCAATATACCCCTCAGGCACTTAAACTTTTAAATTCCTATCATTGGCCTGGAAATGTCAGAGAATTGAAAAATTTTGTTAAGCGAATGATAATTTTAAAACCGGGCGAGAAAGTTCAGTCTCAGGATATTGAAAAAATGATAGAAATTGAAGATCACGTTAATCTTGAGGATAATATTTGCATTCCTACCTTAGCGGAGTCTGAACGTAATTCTATTGAACGAGCACTGATAAAATGCCATGGAGTCATTGGCGGTAAAAAGGGAGCAGCCAGGCTTTTGGACGTTCCCCGATCCACGCTACAATATCGGATAAAAAAGCTTGGAATAAAACCGATAATAACAGTTCGAATGAAACCTAATGATGCTATCGACATATGATTTTTCGTGTAAAAAGCTTCCATTATTACAGCCTGTGCGTACCTTATACCTTTAAACGTGTTCATCCTTGAGATGCATAAATTAGCCCAGGTTTAGCTGATGCAAGGTAGAGACGCCGAATTTGGGGGTCTCTATAACCGACATGTCCTTACGGACACAACGAACATTGACACTCGATAAAATAAGCCAGGGTCAGTGTAGGGGCGATCCCTTGCGGTCGCTCTCTGTAGTGGCAGGCTCAGCTTGAGTTTTCTATAAACCTCCGTAATACCCTGGCTGTAAATTAATGAATGGTATCTACCCACTACCTACTGATCAACCTACTCCCTACTATCTACTGTACTTTGGGCAGGTACTCGCTGAAAACAGAGCCATAGATTTCCCAGATAGTGATGAAGAGTGCGGAAATAATCGGGCCGATGATGATTCCAAGAAGCC
>Ga0265295_1004740_pt1 | contig 18051 bp, 15 predicted proteins | sample Munlansysbiofilm_FD_192503 | JGI IMG/M metagenome (GOLD analysis project Ga0265295, IMG submission 192503) | Leachate microbial communities from a municipal landfill in Southern Ontario, Canada - Methane capture system biofilm | ecosystem: Engineered > Solid waste > Landfill > Unclassified ...
AGTGGGGAGTTGGGAGTTGGGAGTGAGGAGTTGGGAGTGAGCTAGAGTGTGGAGTTTGGAGTGAGCTAGAGTGTGGAGTTTGGAGTGAGCTAGAGTGCGGAGTGCGGAGTTGGGAAAAGAGGTCATAAATGGTCAAGAGGCTGCACCGTCAGAAATGGTCAGAAATAGTCAAGTGTAAGAAAAAGAGTGAAGAGTTTTGACTTGTCGTTCGCGTACTTCGACTCCGCTCAGCACAAGTCGCTCACTTCGTAAGTTTTTGAAACATTAAGAACATATATAATTTAAGGTGGCTGAGGGTTTCGGTATAAGCCGAAATGTCTTGAAGCCACCTTTAATTAAATGTGTCTTAGCGTAATATGTTTTAGCAATTTACATTCTAAAACATTAGCGACTCTACCTGCAATTGTACGTCTTATTTCAAGATCAACAGGTACATTTGGGTCTTGATGGGCTTCGTTTATTTTGGTCCCTACAATAATATCAATATGGTCACTTTGCATAATAAGTTTTACAATTTGGTCGGCTGGACCTTTGCCAGGGACAAAATCGTGTGCCATAGCTGTAAGGATTTTCCAAACTTTGTTGAGCGTAAGTATGCCTTCGGTAACTAAGTCTATTCCTTCCATGTATGATATTGGCGGAAGTTCTGGATCAAGAAAATCCAACGAATCTGTTACTTTTAATTTTAGTTCTCTTGCGACAAGGTCGGTTGTAGAGCCTCCCGAAATAATTTTTTTGCCATTATAATTTTTAACGATTTGGGCTAATTCCTTATCGCTCGATCTTTCAATAGGAGGTCCAGTAACTATCAAAAGTTTTCGAGGCTCTCTAAAATATATTGAGGCACATGAAGTATCGTCTTTGGATTTATAAATATCGTTTGCAACTGCTTTATTAACAACTTTTTCGGCGAGTTTGCCAGCCGAAATATCTTTGTTGTTTTCTAATAATCGTAGAATGTACTCTTCAATATTGGAGTTTTCCCAGCCAAACGGATATTTTTCGGTACCCATACCAGATTGTGTAACCCCATCGCTAAAAAACACAATGCGGTCGTATAATTTGGGATAAAAACTTGTAAATGTTAGTTTTTTTCCTTGATGTTGAGGAGTTTTCATTTCGATAACCTCTCTTGTGAGCTGTAAGATTTGATTATTGCGAAAAACTAAAGCTGGAGGGTTATCGTATTCTAACAAATGCACCTTTCCGTCAATTTCAAGATCCGCAACCGTAAAAGTTGAGTATGAAATTCTTCTTTCGCTACAAACTGGCAAAGTGTTCATAATGATCTCAGCGATTCGTTCTGGTTTTCGATGCTCTGTAGTAAAGTTTAATGCCATTGTCGAAGTGAGTGTTGCCAATACATTAGCTTTAACTCCATGTCCCATTCCATCGCTTAAAACTGCAATAATTCGGTTATCTTCTTTTATGCGGCGTTTAAGAAAGACATCGCCACAAATTTTTTCATTTTCATGATTTATTTGTTTAACATCTACTTCTATGTAAAGATTTTCAGCCATGTTTATTTTTCTTCCTCATTTTTGTTGCTGTCATACGAGTGAATGATACTATTTAGCATTCTTTCTGTCTCGGAGGCTCCCTCGCCTAGTAAAAATCCTATCTTTTGAACCATTCCTAAGTTTTTTTCAATAACATCGTTGATACGTGCTATTACCTCTTCTTTTCTTATTTCGGGTTGATATAGATTTTTAAAAACCGCTCCGATGATTTTCCCTTTTTTTATTGGAAACACAGAGATATTTAGTAATTTATCTTCAAATTCGATATCTTTATTTTCTACATTATCGTTTTTCTGAATAACAAAACTAAAAAGCTGATATATTTGATGTGGCAATAAAGTTTTAATATCGGCATTGATTAAACCAGGTATTATCTCGTTTATTTCTTTCGCTTCTTTACCAATTAGTTCAATAAATTGTGTGTTGGATTGTATGATTTTTAGTTTATCATCAACAATAACAACACCCGAGGGGATTTTTTCGAGTATAGCTTTTGTCAAGGACATGCTTTCTTTCACATTAGCATGATCCTTACGCAACTTGGCTTCGGACACTTCTAATGCTTTTTGTGTTTCGGCAAGTTTTATATTTGTTGCAGTTAGTTTATTTATAAATTCTTGTCTGTTTTTTAAAGTGAAACTAATGCACATCTCTGGTTTTACTAAGTCTTTTGCGACATCACTTGCAAACTCGAAGCAATTATCGTATCCACAACTTTTGCACCCTACATCGGTATATATATCTTTTCCAAGTAATTTTAGAACTTCTTTAATTTTTTTATCGGAAGGCGGAGCTATTCGTTGGTCGTCTATTGTATAATTGCGAGTGAAGTCAAGTTTTAAATATTTTTTAATATTTTTATTCCATGTTTCTTCATCAAGAAGTTCTTGTCGTTTGTTGTAATAATTAATCACTTGGCTGTGATTTAACAGATAACTTGATGTATAAGAGGAGCAAGGTCCCATATTACACCCGTAACAGTAAAAAATATTCAGGTGATGCTTAATTTCATTATAATTTGCAAAATCAAGTATGTTTTTCACAAAGTTATCTGGTCCTTCTCGTGTAATAATTTTTGATTTTCCTGGCGTATGATCTATATCGGCGGCATCAAGTATTCCTCTACTTATTGGAAAAAGTGATCCTTTGGAGCCTATTGGTTGGTCAAATTCGCTAAATTCAACAGAATTTTCATAAATATTGTTTGATTTGAACATAGTACGAAGCTCTTCGAAGCCAATATGTTCATTTATGAGTCCATTATATCGTAAAATCTCTTTTTTTTGTGCTAAACAAGAGCTTATTGCAACTATTATTGCTTGGTCTCCGTGTATTTCACGCATAACTTTAGCGGTTGCTATCATCGGGCTATCCAATTTAGCAATAGAATCTGTTATGTTTGGCTGAAACTTCTCGATATATTCGTAAACAGGAGGACAATTTGCTGTAATTATATATTTGCCTTTAAAATCTGTAAAAGTTTCTTTGTATTTTGCTGCAATAAGATCGGCTCCGAAAGAAATCTCGTTTACATAATCGAAACCTAATGCTCTGAACATACCTACAAAATTACGATAATCAGAGATGTCGGGAAATTCTGATGCAATCGATGGGTCAACTATTGCGATGCATTTATTTTTATCTGATAGATGTTTGGAGACTTCTTCAATTGATTGTGCATATTTAATCGCTTTGGGTCCACAACTGACATAACAATTGCCACAACCAATACATCTATCGTGATTTATTATAATATCGCTTGATTTAGACCCTGTTGTAATAGCTTTAGTTGGGCAAGCCCTTACGCAAGCGTAACAGTGAGTACACAATTCTTTGTCGATGCTTATCAATGGTTTATTTTGCATATTACTTTTTATTCAGATATGTTTCTACAATTGCAATGGCTTTTTGTGGCGTAATTTCGTGATAAATATCTTCTTCAACGAACATAATTGGGCCTAAACTACATTTTCCAAAGCAATGTCCGCCTTTAAGGTGTACGTCATTGTCAAGCTTGTTATTACTAATATACTCTTGTAGGGCAGATACTACATCACGGTTTTTACGGCTAAAACACGATGAGCCTAAACAAATTGTTATTTGTATTTTATTGTCCATATTTATTGTCTCCCAATACTATAATAAACGAAACCTTGTTGTCTGACCTCTTCGGGATCGTAAATGTTTCTTCCATCAAGGATTAATTTCTCTTTCATATTTTGCATTTTTGGATAGTTTAGTATTCTAAACTCTGTCCATTCTGTTACTAACATAAGTGCATCAGCATTGTTTAATGCTTCATAAGGATCATTCACGAATTTTATTTTATCTCCGAGTATTCGTTTTGCCTCGTCCATTGCAACTGGGTCATAAGCAAACACATTTGCTCCTTTAGCTGTAAGTTTGTCAATTAGTACAAGTGCAGGAGCTTCGCGCATGTCGTCTGTGTTTGGCTTAAATGATAATCCCCACAGAACGATTTTTTTTCCTTTAAGATCTCCGTTAAAATGCTTAATAGCCTTATGGTACAAACTTTCCTTTTGTCTGTTATTGACGTTTTCGACAGATTTTAATATTTCTAAGGAGTAGCCTTTTTCGTCGGCTGTTTTGATTATTGCTTTAACATCTTTTGGAAAACACGAGCCACCATAACCTGTGCCAGCATATATAAAATATGGTCCAATTCTTTTGTCTGTACCAATCCCACGGCGAACCGCATTAATGTCTGCCCCAACAATTTCACAAAAATTAGCAATATCGTTCATAAAAGATATTTTGGTCGCCAATAAAGCATTTGCAGTATATTTTGTTAGTTCTGCCGATGGAATATCCATATAAATTATTGGGTGTCCGTTTAATACAAAAGGTTTATACAATCTTTCGATAATATCTTTGGCTTTCTCGCTGTCGATACCAACTACAATTCTGTCTGGATGCAAACAATCATCAATAGCATCTCCTTCTTTGAGGAACTCAGGATTAGAAGCTATATCAAATTCGATGTCTTCATTTCTTTTATTAAGTTCATCTTGTATTGTTTTACGAACTTTTTCGGAAGTTCCTATTGGTACAGTGCTTTTGGTTATTATCACCATATAGTGGTCCATATTTTTCCCGATTTCCCGAGCAACCGATAAAACATACTGTAAATCTGCACTGCCGTCTTCATCAGGAGGAGTGCCAACTGCAATAAAAACCGCTTGTGCATCTTTTATGCTTTCTGTAATATTAGTGGTAAAACTAAGTCTGTGTTTCTCGAAATTTCGTTTTACCATTGTTTCAAGACCTGGCTCCCAAATTGGCATAATACCTTTTTTGAGGTTTTCTATTTTGTTTTTGTCAATATCAAGACATGATGTTATAACGCCCATCTCGGCAAAGCATGCCCCCGACACTAATCCTACATAACCGGTTCCAATAATTGATATTTTCATATCGTTTGTTAATTTTAATGATTAAAAAATTAATTCGTCTAATAATTCTATGTCTTCAATGCGTCCTAATGAATAATCATCATCTCCATTGTAAGTTCTAAGTTTTTTATAAAAATACAAATTTGCATAATTTTCTGATAAATTAACCTCTTTATCTGTGATGAATATTTTTACAACAGTATTTTCGGATTGCTTAAATATTTCGCAAAAACAGTAATGAATTTTATCGTCTTGCTCTAATTTTGCAGCATATCGTCCATAGGGCGGAATAAGTTTTTCGTTTTCCTCTATATCGATTTTACCATTAAGTCCCTGTCTATTTGTATTATTTAGTTCACTTAATTTACCCATAAGAAAATACTGATGGTCGAGATACGCATTTGCTTTCATTATTTGTCCTTCGAAAATTGCTTTTCGAATTCGTGTTGAGCTTACAGCTTCGTTTTCGATGTCTTGTTGCGGAATTTCTTCGACAGTAAAGTTACGTTGTTTGCTTAGCTCATACAAATAGTCGTAATCTCCTTCGCGGTTGTGTCCAAAATGATGATTAAAACCTACAACAATAACTTTTGCTTTTAGCTTATCTAAGAGTATATCATTTACAAAAGATTGTGAACTTATTTGTGCAAAATTGAGAGTAAAATCAATAATAAAAAGATGGTCTAATTGGGTTTTAGCAAGCATTCTCGCCTTTTCATTTTGCGTATTTATCAATTTTAGATCTTTTGATTTATCTGGAAACAGTACTTTTCTTGGATGTGGATGAAAAGTGATTAATACAGATTCTCCATTAATTTCTTTTGCAAGTTGATTTAATCTTGCTATAATAATTGCATGACCAACATGCACCCCGTCAAAAGTTCCAGTTGTAACAACTGGATTCTTTATTTCCCCAAAATTGTCAAAATTATAATGAATCTTCATTTTTTTATTTTTTCTTTTACAAAGTAAGCAACTTTTTCTATTGATGTAACCATGTCGTAGTTTTCAAGAAAGACATCTTCTGGTACATTAAGCGGAATTGAAGTAAAATTGAGTATTCCTTTTATTCCTGCGAACACAAGTCGGTCTGTAATATCTTGTGCTTCGGGAGGCGAAAGTGAAAGTATGGCAATTGTAGCATGAGTGTCTTCGAGAATTGTTTCGAGGCTATCGGTGTGATAGGATTTAATTCCTGAAATAATCCGGTCTACTTTTGAAGAATCATTTTCGAATGCCGCAACAATTTCGATTTTATTTCGCTTTGAGTTAAAATAATTGGTAATGGCTTTCCCAAGATGTCCCATACCTACAATAACTGCATTTATTTGTATTCCGCCATCGAGAATTTGGCAAATTTTTTCGATTAACTCTTTAACAGAATATCCTTTTCGCTGTGTACCTGTATAACCTATTAGCATAATGTCGCGGCGTACTTGTACGGGAGTTAAATGCAACAGGCTTGCAAGTTCATGTGAATAAATAAATTCACTTTTATTATCTTGATATGTTTGTAAGACTCGGCGATACATGCTTAATCTTTCAACTGTTTTTTCAGGTAGCATAAATTTATTTAGTTAAAGTTATTGTCACTTTTGTACCTTTGTTTACCTCACTATTCAGTATTATTTCGGCATCGTAATTTTCGAGGATTTTTTTTACAATAGATAATCCAAGACCGCTTCCAGGGATTTTGCTTGTTTCTTTGTTTCTTATCCTTACAAATTCTTTAAAAAGTTTGTTTTGATCTTCTTTGCTTATTCCTATTCCAGTATCAGCGATTATTATTTCAACTTTATTTGTAAATTCTCGAATTGTACAATCGACTCTACCACCATTTTTGTTGTATTTGACAGCATTTGAAAAGATATTGTTCAACACAATTTCTAAGTCGTTTATATCAAAATCATATATTATTTTAGTGTTATAGTTAAGATAAATGTTTACATCCTTTTGTATTGCCATTGGTTTGATTGAAGCGATGCAGGTTTTTGCTACTTCTCCTATGTCGGTTGGTACTGGGTTTCTTTTTGCTTGTCCAGATTCTATTTTTGTTAAATCGAGCAAATCCATTATCATACCTCTCATTGCGTTTAAACGCTCAATTGATCTATCAATCATTGGGAGGTAATCGGCAACATATTTACCGTTCTTTTGTTCTTTGATGATTTTAAGATATCCTTCGACAGCATTGACGGGCGACTTTAACTCGTGCGATAAAAGTGATAAAAATTGAAATCTTATATGTTTTCCTTCTTTTTGTAATTTAGAAGTCATTTGTTTTAAGAAGAGCTGCTTAGTAATATTTTCGATTGACGCTCTTAACTCCTGTGGGGTAAATGGTTTTGGGACAAAATCAATTGCTCCTTGTCTAGTTGCTTTTACTGCGAGTTCGAGTGAGGCATACGAGGTAATCATTATGACCTTTGAGTCGATTTCTTGTTCGTTAATATATTCGAGCACATCAACTCCTTGTATTCCAGGCAGTTTGTTATCAAGCAAAATTATATGAAAGTTCTCTGCTTTTATCTTTTCAATAGCTATTTCGCCAGTTTCGGCTTCGCTTACTTCGAATCCTATTGGTTCGTCCATAAAAGGATAATCAACTTCGAATTTTTCTATTATTCGTTTAATGCCTGATCTAATCCCAAACTCGTCGTCAACTACTAAGATTTTTAATTTATCCATAATTTTGAGATTTTAATAATTTTTTTAACTCTTCTGCAATTTTTTCTGATTCAACACCTTTTTCAAGATATAAATCTGCTTTTATCCACGAATTATCAGTATCGAATTTATATCCTGTTTCGGCAGTAACTGCGGTAGAAATAATAACTGGAGTATTTGGATGCAATTTTTTTGTTTTGTATGCAAGTATAAAACCACTATCATCGTTTTCCATCATAAGATCAAAAACCGCAGCGTCAAAACCGCCAATTTCAATTAATTGTTCGGCTTCTTTTTGAGAACTTGCAGTAATTACAGTAAAACCAGCAGTCTCGAGACGAAATTTTGTTTGAAACAAATAATCGAAATCATCATCAGCTAAAAGAATTATTCTATTTGTTTTCATATTTAATTTTCGTTTAGTTGTGGTAAAGTTATTGTAAATTTTGTTCCCGTTTTTCCTTTTTGAGGATTACTATTTGAATCGACATGAATTTTACCTTTGTGCATTTTAATTATTCCATAAGTTGTAGGGAGTCCAAGTCCTGTACCTTTGCCTAATTCTTTAGTTGTAAAAAATGGTGTAAATAGTTTATCTTTATCAACCTCTTTTATACCTGTTCCCGTATCTTGAAAAATTAGTTTCACATTTTCTTTTTCATTACTTAGCTCAATATTAAGTTTGCCACCATCTGGCATAGCTTCGATAGCATTTTTTATAATATTAGTAATTGCCTGTGTCATTTGTTCTTCATCAATAGATGTGTTAAAGTTACTTAAATAGCATTTTTGTTCAACCTCAATATTGCTAGGTATAATTACTGCTTTTAAGCAATTGTTAATAAATTCTGAAATATTTATTGATGTGAACTTTACTTTGTTTTTTCTGGCAAAATTTAATAAGCCACTAACAATGTTTTTGCAGCGCATTGCTTGCTCTGTTATCAATTTTAAATCTTCATAAGCCTCTTCATTGGGATCTGTTTCATCGAGCATAATGTTTGCATACATAATTACAACTCCAAGAGGGTTGTTTATTTCGTGTGCTATTCCTGCAGCTAGTTGTCCTAGGTGTGCTAGTTTTTCGCTTTGTTTAAGTGCTTGTTGCACAGTTTCGAGCTTTGTATTTTTTGTGTTAAGCTCGTTTACCATATTTTTTAATTTATCTAAAGTATAAGGTAAACACATATCCACTTCAGCAAGGCCTCGTAGTACCGCTATTGCATGTTCTCTACAAGATTCATACCCGCACGCATGACAGTCTAGCCTATCTTGCTTGTCGTGTTTTCCCATTTCATGGTATAGTGCTTCAATTTCCTCTTCGGTAGGAACCTTAACTCTACTATCATCTTGTGAAAACTCACGACTAAGATCAATATTACGAAACCTACTAAAATTGTTTTCCCAATCCTGTATATTTAGATTGTCAAGTTTTCTTTTGACATAACGAGTTATATAAGCTCTGTTTTGATATCGTTTACCTTCAGAGAACATCCCAGGTCCCATAATACATCCTTCACAGCAAAGCAGTTCCAAATTATGATCATCGATATATCCATTATCAAATTCATTGATAGCCTCTTTAAAGTTTTCTCGACCTTCTGCAACTATAATATTCCCTTGAATAAGATTCTCTTGGATATTTATAGTATTAATCAGTCCCCTGCTTATAGGAAATGCTGCACCTCTACCACCATGTGGTGGGTCAAGCTCAGACGGCTCACAGTCTTCGGCTTTAATGTTTTCTGTTTCAAACATATTTCGAATTTCCTTAAATGTTAGCACATAATCAGGGTCATCAGATTCAGTCTTTTTTGCTATACAAGGTCCAATAAATACAGTTTCACGATCTTTACCGTAGAGTTCTTTAACAACTCTTACAATAGCCATTAGTGGAGAAACAATTGGAGCTAAAGATTTTGTTAGTTGTGGGTAGTATTTAGTTATATATGAAACAATTGCTGGGCAGTCGCTTGAGATATATTTTTTGTGAGCTTCATTTAGTAGAAGTTCTTCATATTTCATAGCCACTAGGTCTGCACCAAAAGAGACTTCAACAACTTTATCGAAACCAAGCTTTTTTAACATCCCTACTACAATTTTGTGGTCTTCAAATTCTTTAAATTCAGCAGGGAAAGCTGGAGCAATACATGCAATACAATTTTTACTAGTTTTAAGAAGATGTAAAACTTGCTGTTCTTCGTTATAAAAACTCTTGGCTTTACGGGTGCATACTTTTACACAATTTCCACACCCAATGCATCTTTCGACAATTACATTTGCTTGTCCATTTTGCATGCTAATAGCTTTTGCAGGACATTCTCTGATACAGGTATAGCAAGTTTTACACCTATCGGCGATAGTAAAGACTAAGGGTTGTTTTTCACTAATTTTTATCATATTAAAATATGTTTCCTAGTTTATTGTTTCTATAAAATCCTTTTATAAATGGATTTTTTCCAGGCGTATTATTACTTGTTTTTTCATCATATTCGCTTAATGTCTTTCTCAAACGTTTTTGGCTATCCTGACTATCAGTGAGCTTTTGTCCACACCCATCGATGCAACCCGATTTGCATGATCGTACTTCTACAAACAGATAGTTTCCCTGCAATATTTGTTTTTTGTATTTAACTAGGTTTTCAATACCTGATATGCAAGCTACACTATAGTATGTTTTATTTATTTCAAACTCATATTCAATAAAGTCCTTTTCGGGTTTGATTTCAATTATTCGATTGAGTTGAACACTTAAATCGGAGCGATGAAATAACTCTCGTACAATTCCTTCGGTAATTCCATGTTTAGTTTCAAAAAACACACCAGCAGATGAGTCTGAGTTTGCTGGATTGTCGGGTGTTTCTTTTCGTGTAAACGGTAATGTTATACCTAAGGTTTTTAGTAGTTTATCAAGTTCATCGGAGGTTAGTACAAAGTCTATTTCGGGTACTCCTTTGTTTGTATTTTGTGTTTGAACAGCTTCGTATTTGTGAGCAATGCATGGGCTAACACTCATCAGTAAGTCTGTAGATTCTTGCATTGACAGTATTTTTGCTCCAATTTGTTGTGGGGCAGGAATCTTGCACAAAAACTCAACAAGTTCGGGTTCTTTTATCTGTATATATTTTTTAATTGCTGGACAATCGGTAATAATCAATGGTTGTGGTGAGTTTTTTAATCTGTTTTGGATGATTGATGTAGCCTCACTAATAAAAAAGTCGTTGAATAATGACATTGGGTAAACCTTGTTAAATCCAATACTGTGCAAGGCTGCAACAAGCATATTACGTGCATCTTCATATTTGCGAATATTATAACTTACAGCAATATTAGCGATTGTCGTAGTGGGTATCATTATACTCTTTGTCGTTTTGTTATTTCCGAGTTTTTCGATAACCTGATTAATGCTGGATTTTGCCATAATGGCTCCTGTTGGACATGCTGTAACACATAAACCACAATGAATGCAATCGGAGTAAAATAAACCTTTTTGAAAAACAGTCTCTATGCTAGTGTTTTTGCCTCTATTTATTAAATCAATAGCTGAAATTCCCAATATTTCATCGCAAATTCTAACACATCGTCCACATAAAATACATTTTGACATGTCGCGGACTATACCTGGACTTGAGCGGTCAGTTTTTCTACTCATTAAATCGCCATAAAAAACTTTTTCTCGAATATTTAAGTCTTCGGAGAGTTTTTGTAACTCACAATTTCCACTTTTATCGCAATAAAGACAATTTTCGGGATGATTTGCAAGTAATAATTCTATAATTGTTTTACGTGCATTTATGACTTCGGGTGAGTGAGTAAAAATTTTCATATTTTCTCTTACCGGAGTAGAACATGAGGTAATAAGCTCTCCAGTTTCTGCATCTTCAACTACACAAAGCCTACATGCTCCTGTTGGACTAAGTTCTTTCATGTTACATAGGGTGGGTATGGATATCCCAATCCTGTTTAGAACAGATAGAATTGTTTCATTGCTATCTGCTTTTTGTTTAGTGTTATTTATGTAACAAGTTATTGTCATATTTTATTTTATCATTATTGCATTAAATTTACAAGATGCTTCGCAAACTCCACACTTGATGCATCTGTCCTGAATAATAAAGTGAGCTTGATGTTCTGTGCCAATAATAGCATCGGCAGGACATTTTTTTGCACATATTCCGCAACCTACACAATTATCGACTACGACATAATATTCTTTTAAGTTACGACATACATTGGCTTCGCATTGTCTCTCATAAATGTGTTCTTCATATTCTTGTCTAAACCTTAATAATCCGCTCAAAATTGTATTTGGAGCATTTTGACCAAGTCCGCAGAGAGATGTTTTTTGCATTAAACTCGAAATTTGCTCTAATTGTGTAACGCCTTTGAATCTTAATAATGATTCGTGTTTGTTATACTCTGATGGTTTTTCAGATATTCTGTTAAGAATTTCCAATAGTCTTTGCGAGCCTTCGCGACAAGGTATGCATTTGCCACAACTTTCGTTATTTATAAACTTTATAAAATATTTTGTAATATCTATTATGCAATTTGTTTTATCTAAAACTAAAAAACTACCAGACCCCAGCCCTAATTTATTATCTATTGCAGTTTCATAGTCTAAGTTAATCGAAAATTTATCGGGGTCAATAAAACCCCCTGAAGGGCCACCAATATGAACCGCTTTAATTTCGGGTTGGCGTTGTTTAGTAATGCAAATGTCCATGATTTCGGCTACACTTGTTCCTAAGTCAATCTCAATTACACCAGTAATATCAGTTTTTCCGCTTATAGAAAATAGTTTGGTTCCAAACGAATTATTTAATCCGGCTTTTTGAAACTCATCACCACCATAATTGAGGATATATGGGACATTACAAACTGTTTCGATATTATTAACAACTGTAGGTTGTCCGAACAAGCCATCTTCTGATGGATAAGGAGGTTTTGGTTTAGGCGTACCTCTTTCACCTTCCATACTTGCAATAAGAGCTGTTTCTTCGCCACAAACATAAGCTCCTGGACCTTTAAAGATTTCGATTTCGATATTAATTCCGCTACCAAAAATATCTTCGCCAGTAAGACCTGCTTTTTGAGCTTGAAACAGAGCGTTTTCTAATCTCTCTATTGCCAGAGTATAAGTGTTTCTAATATATATAAATGCTTTGCGTGCATTAACTGCATAAGCCCCAATTAAAATCCCTTCAATTACTAGATGAGGATTGTTTTCAGCCAAAAGTCTGCCTGAGAAAGACCCTGGGTCACTTTCGTCAGCGTTACAGATGAAATATTTTTGTGATTTACCAGTATTTAAAGCCTTTTGCCATTTCTTTCCTGTGTTAAATGCTCCACCTCCGCGACCTCGTAAGCCACTTTTCTCGATGATGTTACATACTTCTGCTGCCGTTTTTCTTGTAATCGTTTCTGCAAAGGCTTTATAGCCGTCATAATCTATGTATGATTCAATAAAATCGGGTTGAATAAGTCCGAAGTTTTTTAATATACGACGGTTTTGTTTTGCAAAAATATCAAGTTGATATAGTTCGGGGACATCCGCCCACGAGCTTAATCCTGTATGAGATATTTGTCCTAATATAAAGTCTGATTCAGGTAAAATATGATTTAAAATGCTATCAAGAATTGTACTAACATAACTGAATGTAACATTTTTGAAGAAGATCAATGGACGCCCATGGATTTGTATGCCAATAACTGGATCAAATGAGCTTATCCCTAAACTGCCAGTTTCAATTAATTTGTAATTTTCGTCCTTGTCAAAATACTTTTTTATATACTGTATTGTAGCGTCTATTCCAGAAACGATGCTCCCAGTATTACGCTCTACATAAATATGTGGCATTTCGACAGGCTTAGAATATTGAGGGGCTTTTTCAAGCTCCACAGCATCAATAAAAAGTGTTTTATATGTCTTGTCTTTTAAGTTCTTCATGTTATAAATTCAAGTCAGAAAATATTTTTTTTATATCTTCTTTGGAAACTTTTGTGTGAAATTTCCCATTAATTGAAATCACAGGTCCTTGTGAGCAAGCACCCATGCAGGGTATAATCTCAAGACTATATAAACCATCGTTACTTGTGTCTTTTTCATCAGCCTTTATTAGTTTCTTTATATCTTCAATAAGTCCTATTTCTGCATTTACATGACATGACGAACCCTCGCATACTTGAATGTGAAATTTGCCTTTTGGCTTAAACCTAAATTGGTTGTAGAAAGATGTAATGCCAAATATTTTACCCGATGGAATACCAGAGTTCTTACTTAGTACTTCAATAAACGACAAATCAATATAACCAAACATATCCTGAAATTCTTGTAAATAGGAGAGTAACTCATGCTTATACACTTTATCTGGTAATTTTGAAATGTATTTTTCCATAAAAGAGTAGTTATATTCTGCAAATATAATAATTGTTATTCAAAAAACAATGTTATTTTATTAACAAAACTATGTTTGATAATAGATTTATACAAAAATAATTACTCAATCTGATGCAATTTTCCTAATATTGTAAATTGTAATTTCGAAATTATGAAAAAATATTATTCAATATCTGATCTTTCCGAAATATCTGGCATACAAATTCAGACTATTAGGATTTGGGAAAGCCGTTACCGTATTTTTACTCCCAAGCGTACTCCAACAAACCTTAGACAATATTCGCATCAGGATTATGTAAAAATGATTCTTGTGAGTTTTTTGATAAACCGTAATTTTCGCATAGGCAAGATTGAGCAATTAGACCCACTTGAACTACGTGATAAAGTACGTAAGGAGTTGTTGGCTCAATCGAAAGATTATCCTGAAATGCGTGCTATGACTGTTCAATTATTGCAAGGTGATATAAAATCATTTGCAGAATATCTATTTCAATGTCTGTCGAATATCAGTCCCGATGAGTTTGTTTTAAAAACTTTAGTCCCATTAATTAATAATTTGAATGTTATAGATTATGTTGATGAGGCTAACGTCGGCAATCAATTGATAGTAAAGAATATTATAAAAAAATATTTAATTGTAGTTGCAGAAAATAAACTGCAGAATAGCTTTTATAATAATAATAACAATCTGCTTATTATACGTGGTGATAATGCTATTTCGATAAACCTTTTTCTTGTTCATTTTTTAGCGGTTGTTAAAAAATATAAATCAGATGTTTTTCTTAATTTAATTGCAGAGGATTGCATTGATGTGTTGGAAAAAAAATTAAAGCCTGATGTAGTTTATACTGAATTTAACGAAGCAAAATCTCTTTTTCAGATATGCGATTTTTTGGATAAAATTGAAAGTGCTTTTCCGAAAGCAAAAATCATTGTCTCGGGCAAAAGTTTGCTAAAATATTGGAAGAATATTCCAAATAAGATTTATATTGCTCACGACTTGGAAATACTTTATAAAACTCTTTAGCACTATTTTTCACATTGTTTTGTGTTTTAATCTTTATTATTTTAATTTTGTACCAACTAAAAATTTATGTTTATGAAGTTATTAGAAGGAAAATTAGTTTTAGTTACCGGTGCTGCTCGCGGTATTGGTAAGGCAATTGCAATAGAGTGTGCTAAAGCTGGAGCTGACATTGCATTTACAGACATAAAAAAAGATGATAGCTTTTCTGCTCTCGAAAAAGACTTGCAAGACTTTGGAGTAAAAGCAAAGGGCTATGAGTCGAATGCAGCAAATTTAGAAAGCTCACAAAACACAATCGATCAAATACATGCAGACTTTGGACGTATTGATGTGCTTGTCAATAATGCTGGAATTACTCGTGACGCATTGCTTATGCGAATGACCGAAGAACAGTGGGATATGGTTATAAATGTAAACCTGAAGTCTGTGTTTAATCTTACAAAAGCGGCTCAAAAAATTATGCTTAAACAACGCAGTGGTTCAATAATAAATATGAGTTCGGTAGTAGGCGTTTCGGGTAATGCCGGACAAACTAACTACTCTGCCTCAAAAGCTGGTATTATTGGTTTTACAAAATCAATTGCTCGCGAATTAGGTCCACGGAATATTCGTTGTAATGCAATTGCTCCTGGATTTATCGAAACAGAAATGACCAATGCTATTCCCGAGGAAGCACGTAAAGAATGGGCACAAAAAATTCCTTTAAGACGTGCTGGAACTCCTTTAGATGTCGCAAACTTAGTCGTTTTTCTTGGGTCTGATATGTCAACTTACATTTCAGGGCAAGTTATAAATGTTTGTGGTGCAATGCTAACTTAATTCAAACTTTTATATTGGAAATTTATTTTGAATACCCTTATTACTTGATAATAGTAGCTGTAATTGTTGCAGCTGCTATTTCATTTTTCTTGTATTATAAAGACAAAACTTTCAAAGACCTTCAAGCTTGGAAAAAATGGACAATGACATCCTTGCGATTTGTTTTTGTTCTTATAATTTTACTCTTACTTTTAAGTCCTGTTATTAAAACAAAAGGTCTTATAGTTCAAAAACCTGTGATAGTTGTTGCACAAGATAATTCATCATCATTACTTTTGAATAAAGATTCTACTTTTTATCAAAATCAGTATAAAACAAATCTTGACAAATTGATTACTTCGCTTGGTGATTCTTATGATGTGCGATATTTGCAATTTTCAGAAACTACAGAAAACGATACTATACTCGATTTCAGTGGCAAAATGTCTGATATCTCCTCAGTTTTTCCTGAGATTGTGGCACGATATGCAGGTATGAACCTTGGTGCAGTAATTCTTGCCACAGACGGAATATATAATAAGGGTATTAATCCGACATATTCAAAAAACTTGGACTTTCCTGTGTATTCAATTGCCTTGGGAGATACCGTTTCGCAAAAAGACCTTGTTATTGACGATTTGGTTCATAATAAAATTGCTTTTCTTGGAAATAAATTCCCCTTACGAATTTATGTTTCAGCAGAAAAATGTAGCGAGCAAACCGCCGAATTAACTATTAGCCGTGATGACAAAATTATTTACTCATCCGATATTGAAATACCTAAAGACGGAAACATAAATACGATTGATGTTGATCTTGCTGCTGATAAACTCGGTATTCAGAAATATGATGTAAAAATCGAACATCTTGAAAATGAAATCTCTTTTGACAATAACGAAGCGGTGTTTGTTATAAATGTAATTGATAACAGAAATAAGATTTTACTGCTTGCAAATGCTCCGCATCCCGATAATGGTGCAATAAGTTTTGCAATTAAAGATAATCCTGATTTTGAAATTCATACAGAATTTATCTCCGAGTTTAACGGTTCGGTTGCAGACTATGACTTAGTTGTTTTACATCAATTGCCTTCTGTTCGCAACAATATAGCATCAATTATTTCGGAGATTGATAAAAACTCAATTCCTGTTTTGTTTATTTTGGGAAAAGCTACAGATCTTAAAAACTTTAATAATCTCGATAAAGGATTGCAAATTAACTCTTTAAGTAGTAAAGCTGATGATGCACAAGCATTTTTTAATCAGGATTTTGTATCGTTTAGCACAGGCTTTGATGAAAAGGAGTTTTTTGATGATATGTCAGCCCTAAAAGTTGTTTTTGGTGATTATAAAACTCTGTCAGATGTAAAAGTTCTACTTTATCAGAAGATTAATGGAATAAAAACTGATAAGCCTTTAGTTTTATTTTCGGAGCAAAATGGTGTAAAAACTGGTTTTATTACTGGCGAAGGTATTTGGAGATGGAGGATTGATGATTACCGACAAAACACATCCCATGATAATTATAAAATGCTGATTAATAGAGTTTTTCAGTATATGATAGTGAAAAAGATACAAGACAAACTTTTAATTGAATCAGCCCAAGTTTTTAGCGAAAATCAAAATGTTGTTTTTACTGCTGAATTTTATAACGAAGCCTATGAGTTAGTTAATGGTTTAGATGTAGAAATGAAGCTTATAGATGACAATGACAAAGAATATAGATACTTTTTTGGTAATCAGGGCGATGCGTATCGTTTAGATATTGGCAGAATCCCCGCTGGAACTTATTCTTATATTGTGGAGTCTGATTTTGATAATAAAACATACGCTGCTACAGGTAAAATAATTGTTAAGTCTATAAATATAGAGGCACTTAATACAACCGCTAATCATATAGTTTTAGAACAGTTGGCAGAACAAACTGGCGGTAAGGTTTTTTATCCTGATAATATGAATGCAATACCAGTTTCAATAGCTGATAATAGTGAAATTTTAAGTTTGGCTTACGAACAAGAAAAACTATATACATTAACAGATTTATTTTATTTGTTCTTTGTGATACTTGTTTTTGCTGCTACAGAATGGAGTTTGAGAAAATTTTGGGGAGGGTATTAAGGGAGAGAAGAGTGTGGAGTTGGGAGTTGGGAGTTGGGAGTGAGGAGTTGGGAGTGCGGAGTTGGGAGTTGGGAGTGAGGAGTTGGGAGTTGGGAGTGCGGAGTTGGGA
>Ga0265295_1004741_pt1 | contig 18043 bp, 20 predicted proteins | sample Munlansysbiofilm_FD_192503 | JGI IMG/M metagenome (GOLD analysis project Ga0265295, IMG submission 192503) | Leachate microbial communities from a municipal landfill in Southern Ontario, Canada - Methane capture system biofilm | ecosystem: Engineered > Solid waste > Landfill > Unclassified ...
ATCTCACCGTTCACGCGCACGTAACCATCACCGATCAGTTTCTGCGCTGCCGAACGCGACGGCACGAGATCGGCAAGTGCGAGTAGTACATCGAGGCGCGAACCCGCCTCGTCCGCGCGAATGTTATGTGTCAGAGGTTCGGACATCGACGGTGAGCACCTCCCCTTCTTCATGCGGTACCTCGGGCACCGTCGGGTTGTCGTGCGTATGGTGACCGATGAACGCATGGTCGCCCTTGAAGAGCAACAGCACCACGAGGATCACCACGCCGACATCGAGTGCGATATCGGCGATATTGAAGATCGGGAACCAACCAAGATCGAGGAAGTCGGTGACCGCACCTGATACCACGCGATCGATGAGATTCCCGATGGCCCCTCCGGAGACGAACGCAAGAGCGACACGCACCCAGGGGCCAGTGGGACGAATATGCAACACGACGTACGCGACCACGGCGAGCATCATCACAGCGGTCGCGATCAACAGCCACTGCTGACCGCGAAGTATGCTGAATGCAGCCCCGTTGTTCTCGATGTGGGTCAGCCATAGCATTCCGTCGATCACGGGAACCGACTCGAGTACGGCCATCTGTTGACGCACCAACGCCTTGCTTCCCTGGTCTACTGCCACCACACCCGCGATGATCACGAGAAGGAGCCACTCACGGCGAGACGCCACTATGCGTTCTCCTCGTGTTCCTTGCAGGCGATACACAACGACGCCTCGGGCATGGCCTCGAGTCGATCGATGCTGACCGTCCCCCCACAGCGTACACATACCCCGTAGGTATCGGCCTCGATACGCGCAAGGGCACGCTCGATCCGCGCCAGTCTCTCCCGGGCACTCTCCTCGAGCGTCATGTCGAGCTCACGCGCAAACGTCGCCGAGCCCTGATCGGCCATGTGATCCCTGTAGTTGTTCTCGCCGGAGACCTCAGAGAGTGACTCCTGATCCTCGAGCTCGAATTCGGCTATCTCCGCGCGCACTCGCTCACGCTCGACCTCGAGCACAGCCGCAAACGATGCGATCCGAGTGGTGTTCATCTTATATCCTCCCTGCATACGGGGGTAATGCCATGGCGCCTCCCACCAGGAGGCGCCGGCAGATTCGTCTTATTCGAGTATATACCACCCCGGAGGGTGGCGCGGCGCAGAGCCGATCACGCCAGAGCGCTCACAACCTCGGAACAACGAGCACACAGACCATCAGCACCGATCGTGCGGTAGTTCCAGCAGCGAGGACACTTCTCTCCCGCTGCACGCTCCACCGTCACGCCTACCTCACCTGCGTCATCACCGATCGTGATCTCCGAGACGATGAACATCTCTGCGAGCATCCCGGGGCCGTGTGCGGCAAGAGCCTCGCGCACCGGCGCCGGCGCACTCACGACAAGCCGTGCCTCCTGGCTCTTACCGACCGTACCGGCATTACGCGCGTCCTCAAGAGCCTTGGTGGCAATGTCGCGCACCTCGAGCACCACTCCATATGCCTCGCGTAGGCGGACTGCGTCTTCGGCAGGCACATCCACAGCTGGCCACCCCGCGAGCTGCACGCTCACGGCGCCGCCACGAAGCGGCTCCGGCATGAACTGCCAGACCTCCTCGGTCGTGAACGTGAGCACCGGGGCGATGAGACGCACGAGGGTGCTGAGGATCTCGGCCATGACGGTCTGGGCACTCCGCCGCTCGATCGAGTCCGCTGCATCGGCATACAGGCGATCCTTCACGATGTCGAGATAGAACGAGGAGAGCTCGGTCACACAGTAGCCATGCACCGCATGGAACACCTGATGGAACCGCCAGTTGTCGTAGGAACTGGTGACACGACCGACCAGATCCGCGAGTTGGACCAGCGCGAAGCGATCGAGTTCCGGCATATCGTCCCACGCCACGGCCATCGATGGATCGTAGTCGGCGAGGTTGGAGAGCAGGAACCGGAACGTATTGCGGATGCGCCGATACGCCTCGCCGGTTCGATCGAGTATCTCCGACGATACATTGACGTCCTGACCGTAGTCGGCCGAGGCGACCCACAGCCGGATGATGTCCGCTCCCGACTTCTTGATGACGTCGAGCGGTGAGATCGTGTTCCCGAGCGACTTGGACATCTTGCGACCGTCTCCGTCGACGATGAACCCGTGTGTGAGCACGCTCTTGTATGGCGCGATACCGTAGGCACCGACACTTGTGAGCAGTGAAGACTGGAACCAGCCTCGATGCTGATCCGAGCCCTCGAGATACAGTTCAGCCGGACGATGTAGCTCCTCCCGTGCCTCGAGTACGGCCGTGTGCGACACACCCGACTCCCACCAGACATCGACGATGTCATCTTCGGGCATGAGATCGGCGACCCCTGCGCCACAGCGCGAGCACACGGTATCAGGCGGCAGATACTCGGCCGGAGCTTTGGTGAACCAGGCGTCTGCACCCTCGGTACGGAACAGATCGATCACCGCATCGAAGGTAGCCTCTGTTGCAACCGTCTCCCCGCACTTCGAACACGTGAACACTGGTATCGGCACGCCCCAGGCGCGCTGACGACTGATACACCAGTCGGGCCGGTCGGCGATCATCGAGGACATACGATTGACGCTCCATCCCGGAATCCATTCGACACCGTCGATCGCGCGCATCGCCTTCTCGCGAAGCCCCGTGCGCTCCATACTCACAAACCACTGTTCGGTCGCACGGAAGATGACCGGCTGCTTGCAGCGCCAGCAGTGAGGGTAGCTGTGCTCGATCGCCGAGGAGGCGATAAGCGTACCCCTCTCGCCGAGCCACTCGATGATCCGTGGGTTGGCCTCCCATACACCGAGCCCCGCGAAGGGACCACCGCCAGCGTCGAACGTGCCGTCGTCGAGCACCGGCATCACCATCGGCAGATCGAACTTCACGCCAACGAGGTAGTCCTCATCACCGTGACCCGGCGCGGTGTGCACCGCACCGGTACCGGTGGAGAGCTCGACGTGCTCACCGGTGATGAGAACGCCACGCACGCCATCGTGGATAGGTTGCGCATAGTGCAGCCCGGCGAGCTCGGCGCCTTTCATGCGCGGACCGACGATCTCATAGCCGTCCCATCCGGCAGTCTCCGCCACGGCAGGCACGAGTGCCTCGGCCATGACGAGCACGCGTCCGTCGGCGATCTTGACACCCACGTAGTCCGCATCACCAGCAAGCGTCACGGCGACGTTCGCGGGAAGCGTCCACGGAGTCGTAGTCCAGATGAGCACCGAGACAGGTCCCTCTGAGTCCCACGGCGTCGGATCCGTGAATGCGAACGCCACATAGATGGACTCCGAACGCTCATCGGCGTACTCGATCTCTGCCTCGGCAAGTGCCGTATGGCACCGGATGCACCAGTGGATCGGCTTTGCGCCCTTATGGATCGAGCCCTCGAGGTACATCTTCTTGAATATCTCCACGTTACCGGCCTCATAGTCGGGCTTGAGCGTGAGATACGGATCATCCCAGTCACCACGTACTCCGAGCCGCTTGAACTCCTCGCGCTGTACGTCGACGAACTTCAGCGCGTAGTCACGGCAGAGCTCCCGTACCTTCGCCTGACCGATAGCCGCCATCTTCTCCGGGCCGAGGTTCTTCTCCACCTGATGCTCGATCGGCTGACCGTGACAGTCCCAACCGGGCACGTAGGGTGCATAGAAACCTCGCATCGACTTGTACTTGACGATCATGTCTTTCAGCACCTTGTTGTAGGCGGTGCCCATGTGGATGTGTCCATTGGCGTACGGGGGCCCGTCGTGGAGCACGAACGGTATGCCGTCCCGCGTCTGCTCGAGGGACGCGCGGTACACATCGATCTCGTCCCAGAAGCGCAGCCAGTCCGGTTCACGGGAACTCAGGTTCGCGCGCATCGGAAACTCCGTCTTCGGGAGGTTCATCGTGCTCTTGTAGTCCTGCTTCTCCGCCATCGTCTCCCCGGTCCTCTCACCGTCAACCACTGTTTGAACACAAAAAAGCACGCCCGTCCTCATCTGGGACGAAGCGTGCCTCTTCTGAGGTCTCACTCCGCGGTACCACCCAGCTTGCGCACCTCGTATGAGGCCGCGCCACTCGGTCGCCCGATAACGGGGACGCACCGTCGACGTCTACTTGACCCTCCTGGGGTCGTTCGGGTCGAGGCTCCGGGGTGATCTTCGTGTCCACCATGCCACGCGGGCTTTCACTGTCCCCGCTCGCTTCTCGCGGCCGTGTGTGGACCTACTCGTCCCCGTCGTCGCCTTCTTGCTTGACGCAGGCGTCTTCGCCCGCGTAGGTGCGATGGTAGCCTCCGGCACGACCGCGGTCAACGCATCCCGCGCAAACTGCTCGCGTTCGAAGAACGCATTCAGGACATACAGACACTCGCCTGCCTCGCCTGACGTCATACCGGCACCAAAGCGCAGAGCCGAGCGCCCCGCCTTCACTTCTATACGTGGATACGGACGACCGTCGGCACGCGGTGCCACCGGCTCGGCTCGTTCGACGATAGCACGCGGGATGTGCATATCGATCGGGAACCGACCCGCTTGTCTGCGTAGCGTCATCCGCACGGGATCGATGGTGAGCGTCTCGATACCACAACGCGAATACGACGTGCCCCATAGCGTCAGCAACGCGATCACATGCAGCGCTACCGTCAACAACATGAACACGATCCAGATCATGACACGAATGAAGAACGCTTCGGGCACACCCCCGATGAGGTACCAGACGCTCCCTACGACTATCGCCACGAGCCATGGGACCCCGTAGAATACGGCGGCCATCCGCCATGAAGAGATCTCGGCAGACCGGGCCTCGATCGTCAAACCCTCAGGCTGTAGGGTCACGACCGGCTCGTCGGGCCGATCACATTGCACCTGCTCACGAACCACCTTCACGGGAAGTCCGGCAGCCCGCCGGGTGTCGGGATCCGCAGACGCGGACTCCTGCGCACGGCTAACGAACGGCGGAGGAGTCGGACGTGGCCGCCGTCTTAGGGAGACCAGCTTCATCTGCGCATGTCACCCCATATCCGCAGGCCGGCTGCCGAAGGCGCGCGTCACATCCGTGGCGGTCACACCCTCGGCCTCGAGCTGTTTGTGACGGCTGGTCTCCCCGCGAGCCACCCTGACGGCGCTCTTCGGGATGCCGAGCGCCTTGGCCACCACAGCGCACGCTACCGCGTTCGCTTTCCCGCCCTCCGGCGCGACCGTCACCCGTACAGACACTTCACCCCCACGCCAGCCCGCGACCTCGTCGCGGACGGACTTGGGGGTGACATGGACTGCGATACGCATAGCCTCAGTGCCTAGTCGATCTCCTCGATGTCGGTATCATCCTCGCGCTCGCCAAAACCAAACTCGGCGACATCGAACTCGACCGTTGCGTCCGGATCCAGTGCACTCTCCGCGAGGTCACCGAGATGCAAGCTTGCAACAAAGCCACTCGGTGGGACCTCGTCGGCGGCAGGCTTGGGCGCCGAAGCGTCAGACTCGAGGGGGAGCCGTGCAGGAGCCTCGGGCTCTACGCGACGCGACCGTGCCTCAGAGACGGCCACCGGACGACCGACTCCGGCATCCGCGACACTCTCTTCTCCACCCTTGCCGACGATCATCTGCACATCGTCAGGCACCGCGACTTCGCTGATCGAACGAAGATGTCGTTCCAGAAGCGCCTTGAACGTGGAGCGGAAGTCCTCCTCGGCCTGCTTGATCCTACCGAGGTCGGATGTCGCCTTCTGCTTAGTGGTGAGCGCGTCGTGAATGATCTCTTTCGCCTTGATCTCGGCTTCCTTGAGGACCGTGCCAGCCTCGCGCTCGGCCTTTTGGGCGATCTCATCAGCCGACCTCTGCGCCGACATGAGCGTGTTATGCAGCGTGCGCTCCATGTCCTGGTACTCGCGCACCTTGAGTTCGAGGGTCTCGATCTTCTCGGAGAGATCGATGTTCTCCTTGAACAGACGCTCAAGCTCATCGGCTACCTGATCGAGGAACTCGTCGACCTCGACCTCGTTATAGCCGCGAAGGGCATGGTTGAACTCTTTGTGATGTATATCAAGGGGTGTGAGTCTCATGAAACGGTCCTTCCTCGAGACCCGTATGGTCTACTCCGGCATTCTAACTCATAGCACAGGAAACAGTCGCACCAAAGCACTAGCAAGCAACCTGAGTGCGATCAGCGCGACGATCGGCGAGAAGTCGATCATGCCGATCGGAGGAACGATCCGTCGGAAGATTCCGAGCCACGGTTCGGTCAAAGTACCGAGGACGCGATAGATGTCGCCGATCAGCCCGTCGGTCGGATGCAGCCATGACATCAGGATGTACGCGATTATCAGGAGCTCGTAGAAGTCCACGAGCTGAAGTAGCAGTGAAACAAACGTCACGAGCCCAACTCCTTCGAGCGGCGAACCGCCGCAGAAACAGCATCACTCACAGCGGTACGAAGCCCTCCGGCCTCGAGCGCCTCTACCGCAGCGATCGTCGTTCCACCCGGACTCGTCACGCCGTCGACGAGCTCTTCGGGGTGCATACCGGTGCGCGTGAGTAGCTCCATGGTGCCGCGCAGGGTCTGGATCGCCAGCGCTTGTGCGACATCCCGAGAGAGCCCCTGCCTCACGCCCGCCCGCGCGAGCGCATCCACGAACATCGCAGCGTAGGCCGGGCCTGACCCGGAGATCGCACCGGCGGCATCCTGTGCCTGCTCCCCGATCACCACGACCTCACCGACAGCCTTGAAGAGCCCCCCGACACGATCGACGTCATCAGCGGAAGCCGCCGACCCGCCACTGATGACTGCCATCCCCTCGCCCACCATCGTCGGCGTATTAGGCATGACGCGGACCACCGCCGTATCGACAGGCAACAACGCTTCGAGACGCGCAGTTGTGACTCCCACCGCGATTGAGATGACAAGGGTCCCGGGAGCGATCTCATCGGCCATATGCGCAAGAACAGCCTCGATGACCTGCGGCTTCACGGCGAGCAATATGATCTCGGCCTCGTCTGCGATCTCGTGGCCGTCGGCCACGGTCGCAATCCCCTGACGCCCGAACACCTCGCGGCGCTGCTCCGACGGCTCGGCTACGACGATCCGCTCCGCCGAAAGCGCGGAGGATGCCACGAGGCCGGCTGCGATCGCCTCGCCCATGCGGCCGCCGCCAACGATAGCGAGCGTATAGGTTCGGCTCATCGGTACGTCACCGCTCGGAGCCGAACAGGCCCCGATCGCGCAGCACTGCGCGCTGGGCGTCGGAGACGTCCATGTTGGCGGGAGTCAGCATGAACACCTTCTCGGAGACTTTCTGAAGTCCACCGTTCAGCCCGTATGTCAGGCCTGAGGCAAAATCGATAAGACGTTTCGCAAGGTCGGCATCGGTCATAGTAAGGTTCATGATGACTGGTACGCCCATCTTGAACTTATCGGCGATCGCCTGGGCCTCCGCATACGCTCGAGGTTCCACGATCTGCATCTTGACCTGAGGGACAGCCTGTACACCGGGACCAGGAACGACCGCGCCCTGGCGACCGATATCGCGGGCCCGATTGAGATCGGGCTCGCGATTCACACGGCGGATGTTGACCGGTGTCTCGTCGTACGGGTTCCGATACAGACCGCGTGGGTCACTTACGGGCTCATCCTCGGCCTCGTCGTACTCTCCGTAGTCCTCGTACTCGTCTTCGCCAAAGCCGAGCCGCGCTTTGATGTCATGCCACACACCCACGGTACGCTCCTTGTGTCGTCGGCCTCGGTCTACCTGCCGAAGATCGCCCGTCCGATCCGCACGATCGTGGCGCCCTCTTCGATGGCCACCTCGAAGTCGTTCGTCATTCCCATCGAGATCTCACTCAACTCTACGCCATTGAACCGCATACCCGCTATCGATTCAAACAGATCGTGCGTATCTCGGAAGACCCAGCGCACCCCTTCGGGACGCTGGAGGGGTGCGATCGTCATGAGACCCTTCACTCGCACGCCTGGCAACTCCACCGATGCGGCCACGAGTTCCTCGACCTCCGCACGGTCGATACCATGCTTCGATGCCTCCTGCGAGATATTGACCTGGAGCAGAACAGGCTGCACCACCCCGCGTGCATTCGCGATCCGATCGATGCGCTCGAGCAGACCAAGAGAGTCTACCGAGTGGATGAGAGCCGCTGCGCCCACCACATGCTGCGCCTTGTTGGACTGAAGAGTACCGATGAAGTGCCAGCGGGCCTCCGGGAACAGCCCATGCTTAGCCACGAACTCCTGGACACGGTTCTCGCCGAAGTCCATGACACCCGCAGCGATGGCCGCACGGACCTCTGGAGGACCCACGGTCTTCGCAACGGCGACGATGGTGACTCCGGAAGCGTCGCGCCCGACGCAGTCGGCAGCGTCGCTCACACGACGCCTCACAGACTCGTATCGCTCGGCTATCTGGCTCACGTCGTCGATGGTTCCTCTTCGCCTCCAAGACTCTCGTCGAACGCCTCGAACTCACCGGTCACCATATAGACCAACCGCTCACCGATGTCCACGGCGTGATCGGCGATACGCTCGAGATAGCGGGATGCAAGCACCATGCTGCTCGCCCACTCTATCTCATCCTCCTCCTGAAGCCTGCTGAGCTCACGGAAGAACTGCTTGAAGAGGTGGTCGATAGGCTCGTCCATCTCCTTGAGTTTGTAAGCCAACTCAAGATCGTTGGTCTCGAACGCCTCGATCATCGCTTCCAGTACACGGTGAACGAGATTGCCCTGTGCGCGAATAAGGTCGTACATCGTGCGGGGGCCGGTGCGTGCGGCGGTGCGGCGGGTCGCCTTGGCGATGTTGACCGCAAGATCCCCCATGCGCTCCATGTGCACGTTGATGTTTGCGAGCGAATACAGGAGCCGGAGGTCACGTGCCACCGGAAACTGCGTTGCGATCGTCTCGAGCGTACGCTCTTCGAGCGCACGCGATCGTGCATCGAGCTCATCGTCGGCAGCGATAACCCGCTCGGCGACCTCGAGATCGCCCTCCACAAGCGAAACAGTCGAATCGCGAGTCATCTCGATCACGAGCCTGCCGATATCCACGACTTCGGCTTTAGTGGCCTTCAGTTCGTTCCGGTAGCTTTCGCGCATCGTGATCGTCATCTCCTTCAGCGGTCGATCATGAGCGTGCCGATAGTATAGCGGTACCTAGCCGAAGCGACCGGTGATGTAGTCCTCAGTACGCCGGTCATGGGGGCTCGTGAATATCTCAGCGGTGCGGCCGAACTCGATGAGCTCGGATGGCTTGCCCTGCATCTCCTGCAAGAAGAATGCGGTCTCATCGGAGACACGTGCCGCCTGCTGCATGTTGTGCGTGACGATGATGACCGTCACCGAGCTCTTCAGCTCGGCCATAAGGTCCTCGACCTTCTGTACGCTCGTGGGGTCGATCGCCGAGCATGGTTCGTCCATCAGGAGTACATCCGGCTGCACGGCGAGCACGCGCGCGATACAGAGACGCTGCTGCTGACCACCTGAGAGCGTCAGGCCGCCGCGATCCATGATGTCCCTGACCTCTTTCCAGAGATTGGCGCGCACGAGCGCCTGCTCGACGATCTGGTCGAGCTCATCTTTCTTCTTGATTCCGTGCAACCGAGGCCCGAACGCAACGTTGTCGTAGATCGACATCGGGAACGGGTTCGGCTGCTGGAAGATCATCCCCACCCGACGTCGAAGGTCCACAGGATCGACGCCCTGGCCATAGATATCAGCGCCATCGAGCATGATCTCGCCATCGATCCGGGCCCCGGGGATGAGGTCGTTCATCCGATTGAGGCACCGCAGGAACGTCGACTTCCCGCACCCCGATGGCCCGATGAACGCCGTCACGGCGTTCTCGGCCACATCGATGGTGATCCCCGTCAGAGCATGGAAGTCACCATAGTAGAAGTCGAGCTCACGAACGCTGAACTTCGCGGCGCCTGTGGGGGTGTTTGCCTGCCCGGGTGCCGACGTCACTGTCATCCTTTGAGCCTCCTGTTCCGGGCGGCAAGCCACCTGGTGGATAGATTGAAGAAGAGGATCATCGCCATCAATAGAAGCGCAGTGCCATACGCCGCATCCATATTGATGCCCTCCATCGCGAGTGTGTACAGATGCACGGTCATCGAGCGGCCGGAGTCCAGCGGTGTGATCGGCATGTAGACTGCCTGACCCATGGTGAAGATGACCACAGCCGTCTCGCCGACCGCCCGTCCCATTGCAAGGATGATGCCGGTAAGAATACGCGGCAACGCCGCAGGAAGCACTATCTTGCTCACCGTCTGCCACTTGCTCGCACCAAGACCGTAGCTGCCCCAGCGGATGAAGCGCGGGACCGCACGGATCGCCTCCTCGGTAGCACGCATGATGATCGGCAACGTCAAGAACGAGAGCGCCAGCGCACCGGAGAGCACCGAGAAGCCAAGCCCTATCGCATCGACGAAGAAGGCGAACCCGAACAGACCCATGACGATCGATGGTACGCCCGCCAGTGTATCGGCCGCGAATCTGATGGCATTCACGAGCTTGCCCTGCACCGCATACTCGGCAAGATACACCGCTGCCAACACCGCGATCGGTGTCGTGATGAGCATCGAGAGTCCGGTCACATAGATAGTCGCGACGATGGTCGGCCCGATGCCACCTTCCGCATTGACGCCTTGGGGCTTCGTGAACACGAACTCGGGTGTGATCTGTCCGATTCCCCGGACGAACACATATACGATGACCGCACCGAGCACCACGACGGTGGTGAGCCCACACAGCCACAGCACTCCGAGCGCGATCCTGTTCGCCCAACGCTTGCTCATGCCGCTACGCCTTCTTCGCGTTCAGCCGAGAGAGGGCACGCACGAGCGCCACGAGCCCCATCGACATCAGGAGCAGGATGATGGCGAGCCCGAAGAGCGCCGTCTTGTGTGTCCCCGTCGCGTAGCTCATATCGATGACGATCTGGCTCGTGATCGTGGCGATCGGCGCACCGAGCCCCTTGAAGAACTGTGGCGCATTACCGGCGACCATGACGACAGCCATGGTCTCTCCGATCGCACGACCCATGCCGAGGATGATCGCGTCGATGATACCGATCTTCGCCGCAGGTAGCAGGACCTTATAGATGGTCTGCCACGTGGTGGCTCCCATCGCATAGCTCGCTTCGCGTATACCGGGCGGAACCGAACCGAGGGCATCCTCGGTGAGCGTCGAGATCGTCGGTACGATCATGACTGCGAGGATCACCGATGCCGTCAGCGTTCCAAAGCCCATACCGCCCGTCAGCTCGGCCACGATGGGTCGTAGCATCACGAGTCCGAAGAAGCCATAGACGACCGACGGGACCCCGGCGAGCATCTCAACGGCCGGACGCACGATAGCACGCATCCGCGGCGACGCGATCTCCGACAGGAAGACGGCTGTCCCGATAGCGAGCGGCGCTCCCAGCATGAGTGCGCCGAACGTGATGGCCAGCGTCCCGACGACAAGCGGCAGAATGCCGAACCGCCCAAGCGACGACGACCACTCGGTCCCGCCAAGGAACGCAGCAAGACCGGGATCTTTGATGACCCCCCAACCCCGGGCAGTAGTGAAGATGAAGATGAGCGCCACTGCTGCGACCGCAAGCACCGCGCACACCAGGAAGATGTTCTTCAGCATCGCCTCGCGAAAGTACGTGGCGCGCGACATCATCTTGAGCCCGCTCTTCGAGGGAGCTCCTTTCATATGCTCCGGCTCAGTCACCGGACTCCTCCTTCGCCGTGATCGGGATGAATCCGGCCTCACGGACGATCGTATCCTGTATGTCGGGCGAGAGCACATAGCTCATGTACTCACGCGCGACATCACTCACATCGTCTCGAGTGAAGAAGTGTAGAACGCGCTGCACCGAATAGGTGCCAGCGACCACGGACGCCTCCGACGGCTCGACACCGTCGATAGCGACTGCTGCTACTTCGTCGGTCACGAAACCGAGAGAGATATAGCCGATCGCGCCCTCAACGTCAGCGATGACCGAGCGTACCTGGCCGGTCCCAGGCAGAACGACCGCTCCACGATCGAAAGGGACTCCATCCATCATGATCTTCGAGAATGCCTCTCTGGTGCCGGACGCCTCATCGCGATTCACCAGTCCGATCGGCAGATCGGGCCCACCGACCTCGCTCCAGTTCGTGATCACGCCCGAGAAGATCGCACGGACCTCCGCCATGGTGAGATCACGCACCGGATTATCAGGATGGACGATCACTGCGATGGCGTCATAGGCGACCGGTGTGTCCACCAGACCGAGCTCCGACTCGGCGCCCTTGAGCTCACGCGAGGATGTCCCTATGTCCGACGAACCCGTCGTCACACTCTCGATACCCGCCGAAGACCCCATGCCGGAGACCAGGATAGATACACCCTCGTTGTGTTCCGAGTACATCTCACCCGCGACCTCGGTGATAGGAAGTAGTGTCGTCGAGCCCGTGACGACTACCTCGCGACGCTCGACTCCTCCGGCGCAACCGGTGAGTGCCATGGCGACAGCGAGCGCCGCGACAGCGACGCTTAGATGATGACCGCGAGCGCACCGTGCCGCCCCGTGGGGTTCTCGGCACGATGCGAGTAGAAGCGATCGGTGTTGTGCGCGGTGCAGATACCCAGGTGCCACTGGCGCCCCTTCGGGACTCCTGATCGCTCGAGTGCGTCCGCTACGGCCGCGCCCAGATCAAGGCGGGTCGAGGCCCCGGTAATCGTAACAAACGCGCTATCGAAATGCGACACGCATTCCTGCCCGATCTCATAACAACAGGCGCCGATGTGTGGACCGACGTACGCAGACAGATCGTCTGCACCCGAAAGCAGTTGCAAGACCGACGCTGCCGCCCCCACCACGCCCGCCGCAAGTCCTCGCCAGCCTGCGTGCACGACCGCAACGGCGGGGATCGAGGGCCGCACGAGGATCACCGGCACACAGTCGGCGAACATCATGAGGAGTGGCACCCCCTTCTCTATCGTCCACAGAGCATCGGTCGCCGGGACCGGTCCGGGCCCGCGACCCACATGGGCTCCGGCGCCCGCGTCCTCGGCCCCTATCCGAACGACCGCCGTACCATGGACCTGCTCGGCTGTAGTGAGTCTCTCGCGTAGCGAGCCGATACCGATGGCCTGACACAGTAGGTCCCGATTACGGTCGACCCGATCCGGATCGTCTCCGACATGACAAGCGAGATCCAGCGTGCTCCACGGCTCATCACTCACTCCTCCGATACGCTCTGAGAAAGCGATTCCGACACCACACTGCTCAAAAAGCACCGGTGCCGTATGGATAGCCACGCCATCGCGCTCGACTCGCTCAAACACCGCACACCTCTTTCTTTCGATACGTCCGACGCCAAGGCCCTGACCGAAAACACTAGTCAATACCCCTTCTATCCGTCACACTTTAGCTTAGGAATCGGGCCCCGTGCCCGCTCCTGTGTCATTGACTATGACTGCTTGCCGAGGGGGGGTGATGCATATGAAGCGGTCACTCTCGCTCACTGCGGCGCTCGGTACTGCCGCCCTCACCATCGCTGCGGCAGCGCCAGCATTCGCCGAGGACTACTACTACGACGGCGGCGCCGACGCTGCCGGGGGTGCGATCGTATGTGGTGTCTGGGCATGCGTGATGATCCCTCTCGTGCTACTGGGTGTATTCAACCTCTGGATGCTCATCGACGCCATCATGCGCCAGGAGCACGAGTATCCGAACTCCAGCGGCAACAGTAAGCTGATCTGGATCCTCTTACTGTTGTTCGTGGGACTCATCGCCGCGATCGTCTATTACTTCGCGGTTTTCAAGAAGATCAAGCGCGGCACCGTCGGCCAGACACCGAGTGCGGCACCGATGGGTGGCTACCAGCCCCCTGCGGCGCCACAGTCGTTTGCGCCGCCAGCGGCACCCGTAGCACCCCAGGCCCCGGCCGCACCACCCGCACCACCCCAGGCCCCGGCCGCACCACCGGCTCCACCTGCAGCACCTGCAACCCCGGCGCCCCCGGCACCGCCCGCTCCCCCCGCAGCACCGGAGGAGTAGCTCTATCGACCATGTGGCTAGTACTGCCACCCGGGCGACTCCGGATATCATAGAAGAAGACCCCACCAGGTTCGCCAGGCGGGGTCTTCTTCTATGAGTGACAGCAGCGCCGCCGTGTGACGAGTTCTTGCTCGTCACACGGCGGCGCAAAAAGTACGGTCACACGATCCTGCAGATGGTCCCGAATCTCACAGATCGTCTAGTAGCTACGCCTCTTCAGGAACGCAGGAATGTCCAGATCATCCTCATCCTCGGTCGACGGGAGATCGAACGTCGGGATGCGCGGCCCATCGTCTTCCTTAAGGGCATTCTCGAACTCGCTGGACTCCTGACGCTTTCGCGAACCAAACCCTGTCGCGATGACTGTCACACGGATCGAATCTTCCATCGAGTCGTCGATCACCGCACCGAAGATGATGTTCGCATCTGCATGCGCCGCGCCCTGAACGACCTCAGCCGCTTCGTTGACCTCGAACAGCCCCAGGTCACTCCCACCTGATATCGACAGCAGTACACCGTTGGCGCCCTCGATACTCGACTCCAGCAGCGGACTCGCGATCGCGGCCTTCGCAGCCTCCTGGGCACGGTTGTCACCGGTCGCGACACCGATACCCATGAGTGCGGTACCCGCATCCTTCATGATGGTCCGCACATCAGCGAAGTCCAGGTTGATCAACCCAGGCACAGTGATGAGATCGGTAATACCCTGGCAGCCCTGACGCAGAACATCATCCGCGATCCGGAATGCGTCGAGGATCGACGTCTTCTTCTCCGCGACCTGAAGGAGACGGTCGTTCGGGATGATGATAAGCGTGTCCACATGCTCCCGAAGGCGCTTTATGCCCTCCTCGGCCTGAATAGCGCGTTTCCGACCCTCGAAAGCGAACGGCCGCGTCACTACCGCAACCGTGAGCGCACCGATCTCTTCCTTGGCGACCTCCGCGATCACAGGAGCGGCCCCGGTACCGGTACCGCCACCCTCGCCTGCGGTGATGAAGATCATGTCCGCGCCCTGCAGCGCCTCCTTGATCTCCTCCCGGTTCTCCTCGGCCGCATTCAAGCCGACGTCCGGATCGGCGCCAGCACCCAAGCCCTTCGTGAGACCTACGCCAACGTGGACCGTATAGTCCGCGTCAGACATCAACAATGCCTGCATATCGGTGTTCACCGCGATGAACTCAACACCCTTCACCCCGGCTTCAACCATCCGGTTGACCGCGTTGGTACCACCGCCGCCGACTCCGACGACTTTGATCACCGCGAGGTAGTTCGCCCCCGTTTCAAGCATTTCTGGCCTCCTGAGCTGCCCGTTCTTCACTAAGTCTAAGCCTATACTTTACGTTTACTGTGTCTGGGCAAAGGTCAATCTTCACACGAACCTTATACTAAACACAAGGGGTTTGCAACGATTCATTGCGGACTTTTCTCAACGTATTCCCCTGAACCTCGACGAGTCATACCTGCCCCACCCACCGACATCACTCGTTCAGACCACGAGACACAGGTCGCTCAACCGATCGGACGTCGATGAACACGACAGACTCCCCTTGCTCGGCCATGATCTTCAGAGCAAGCGTAGACTTCTCACTCAGCTGTTCGGCCTGGCCAACCATGATCTCCACCGCAGTCTCTGTGATCAGCGACGTCTCCCCGGCGCTCGGAGATGAGATCGTCTGGACCTTACCGCGCAACTCGGGCGTGATCCCGGCCAACACATCGATGGCGTTGCTGACCTCATCCGCAGAAACGATCTCACCTACAACGGGAACGAACACAGGAACATCACGCACGAAGGGCACCGGAGTCTCAGTTGCAGGCATGGACTGACCGAGCACTCGCCCACTACTATCGAGCGCCCAGAACGTATCCCCCAGGTCGAGTATGATGAACCGCTCACGCTCCACTATGCGCACGAGCACAGTCGAGGGGGGTCTGCGCACCACATCGGCACTCTCGATCCACGCAAGACCCTCCAGGCGCGCAACGATCCCACTCTCATCGATACCGAGTAGCGTCTCACCGCTCTCGATACTGGCTACGGCTATCACCTCATCGACGGAGAGCTCCTGCGCACCCTCGACCACCACGTCCTCGATCATGAACAGTCCCGAGTTCGCGAGCATCGTCCACCCGACCCAGAGCAAGGCGACAGCGGCCAGTCCGAGCCCCACCCTCCGGACAAACGTACGTCGCCGCTCGGCCTGGATGCGATCGCGCTCCTGTTGCTTCGCGCTCGGCTGCCGTCGGGGCTCTCGGACGCTACTCCTCTTGACGTTGCGACCACGCCGACGGGGGCTGACATCAGGACGGCTACCCCCACCGGACGATCTCCGCATGCTGGAGCCACCGTTAGCCTTTACCTCTACTTTAGGTTGAGCTGAACTCGCGCGGCTCTGCGTACCGTGCCCGACGTGACTCAGCTTACGCGTCCTCGAACGTCCCGAGGAGCTTGATCTCTGGTGTGAGCTGGATGCCATGTGTGTCCTTGACCGTCATCTGCACTTTCCGTACCAGCCCGAGCACATCTGCTGCCCGTGCACATCCCTCGTTCACGATGAAGTTCGCATGTACCATCGATATCCGCGCACCCCCGAGACGTGTCCCCTTCAGCCCTGCAGACTCGATGAGTCTGCCTGCTGAGTCTCCCGGTGGATTGCGGAACACGCTACCGGCGCTCGGTGCCCCAAGCGGCTGGGTCCGCTTGCGCCGCTCCAAGCTTGCATCCATCACCGACCGGATCGTACCCCTATCCGTCTCCGCAAGCTGCAACATGGTCTCTACGACCACCGCACCGGCAGGGAGACCGGAAGCCCGGTAAGCCCATGCGATCTCGTCACCGTGAATCCGTGTGAGACCCTCTCCCGGAAGATATACCGTGACCCAACTTGCGACCGAGCCGATCCATGTATCACCGGTACCCGCATTCATGGAGATGGCGCCCCCCACCGTGCCGGGTATTCCCACAGCGAACTCCATGCCGCCGAGACCGTGGGAACACGCATCCCGTACGACGCGAGCAAGGATGCAGGCGGCACCGGTCTCGATCTCAGAACCTCGCACGCGATGCGTTCTGAACTCCTCACCGAGCGTGATGATAGCGCCCGGATACCCGGTGTCGGCGATCAGTAGGTTAGAGCCCTTCCCGACCGTGACGCGCTCGACCCCCTGCTCATCGCACAGATGCACGGCTTCCGCCAGGTCCGCAACGGTATCACAGGTGATGAACAGCTTCGCCGGCCCACCGATCCGATACGTCGTATGGCGGGCCATGGGCTCGTTTCGTAGCACCTCGCCCGTAAGGCTTGATCTCAACCTCCGCTCGAGGGTATCGAACGACATCAGGTCACCTCACCTGCGTGCTTGCGGATGGCGCGCACGATACCCGCACCCATCGTCGTCACGTCGCCCGCACCCATCGTCATCACCAGGTCTCCCGGCCGCACACGTGGAGCAAGATACGTCTCGATCTCATCGCGGTGCGGGAAGTACGCAGCCTGGGTCCGTGGCGAGTGTTGAAGCATAGAACTGAGGATCGTCTTGCCGGAAACGCCCGGGATAGGGGCCTCTCCAGCACTGTAGACGTCCATCAACACCACTCTATCCGCATCACCGAACGCACCACCGAAGTCACCACCGAATGCCTGTGTCCGACTATAGCGATGCGGCTGAAAGACAACCCACACCCGCTCGAAACCGGCGACCCTGGCAGCAGCGAGCGTTGCACGGACCTCGGTGGGATGGTGTGCGTAGTCATCCACGACCGTCACCCCGCCGGCCACTCCCACACGATCGAACCGCCTACGGACGCCGCTGAACGCACCGAGGACCCCCACAGCGGCTTCCACATCCTCGCCGAGCGCGAACACCGCAGCGATCACACCGGTCGCATTCGCGACGTTATGAACGCCCGGTACTCTGATGGCAGCTTCGAGGCTCCGCCCATCCGGAAGCCGGACGGTGAAGCGGTGACCCATCCCGTCCGGAACCACTTCGGTGCAGCGCACATC
>Ga0265295_1004742_pt1 | contig 18042 bp, 14 predicted proteins | sample Munlansysbiofilm_FD_192503 | JGI IMG/M metagenome (GOLD analysis project Ga0265295, IMG submission 192503) | Leachate microbial communities from a municipal landfill in Southern Ontario, Canada - Methane capture system biofilm | ecosystem: Engineered > Solid waste > Landfill > Unclassified ...
AAAAATATAAAATCTTAAAATCATTAATTAATGAACATATTGTCATTTTTTTAAAAAAATAAGATACTTAAAATGAAAAGGGGAATTTATATGAAAAAAACAATTGATAATCTTATTCTTTATGGCGCAATTGCGATTACCGCTCTATTTGGAGTATTGCTATTTGTAAATGCAATAATCGATGCCGTGGATTTTAGTGAGTTCGGCATCTTCCTTAGAAGGTTTGCAGTTCTTGTCGAAATTGTTGGTTTTGGTGTAGCGGCAATTATCGCCCAATTACGTAAACAACGCATTTTAGCATTAACCATTTTGACTATTCGCTTCTTGCCATGGGCGATTGAATTTCCGCGCGCCATCATTTATGGCTACTCGGATTTTACTAGTATGTTAACGTGGGTTGAGTTTATCGCCTTATTGCTGGTCGTTGGTTTAATTATATTACTCGTATTTGCTTTCAAGGAAAAAGGAATGCCAAAAATCGAAGCAAAACGCCCAATGTTAGAATATCTACCACTATTTATCTTTTTAGGCTTTTTCAGTTTTGTTCTTAGTCCGCAGGATACGCTCTATTTAGGACTAGCGCTTTTATTAGCAATTTTCCTTAGTGAATATATTGTTTTTGCTATTTTGTTAATTGCAACTTTTGCCGCTATTCCATTTGATATGCTTGGCACTTTAGTAACCTCATTTCTTGGAGCACCAGGTGATGCTGGAACATGGCTAGAATGGATATTTGGTATAATTCTACTTGGCGGATCAATCTTTTACCTTATTGCGGCGATAAGTGGTATGCCATTACCATTTTTCCCCAAGAAGGCGAAAGTAGCGGCTGTTACATCCGAAGTAGAAACAGTTGCCGATGTAGTTTTACCAGCTGAGCAAGAAGTTCAAGAAATACCAGCTGATAAGCTAAAAGATGAAGCACCAGAAGAAGATGCATCTAGCGAAACGTCAAAAGAAGAACCCGCTAGTGATAATGTTCAAGAAGAGCCGGTTGAGAAAGTGCCACCAGAAGAAGTAACACCCAAAGAAGATGATCTAGTCGATGAAAAAAAGTGATTCAAAATAATTAATGTTTTGCATAACAAAAAGCAGCGGTTCACCCGCTGCTTTTACTAGACTAAATCACGTTTAGTTGTTAATAGAATTGATAATCCGATACCCGTTACCATTTCAATTCCACCGATTATCATCATTTTCCCATAAAATTTTAAAGGTTCAATACTACTATCATTAGTAGTAATAATGACTGTGAGATTAGCAGTATTTAAATAATCAGTAATTTGGAAAGCGTTATTGGGATCACTAGAAAAACGCGCAATAATTATATCGATAATTTGTCCACCCAAAGGAACGACAATTAAGACTAAAACTAAACCTAAAATCAAGGCTCCAACAAAGCGCTTTGGTGTGAGTAGATAAAACAAGAAATTTATAAGTGCAACGATTCCACTGACGGCAATAAAATATGCTCCATAAAACATCAAAACATGATTAATGTTACCAGTAAAACTCACATTACCAAAAGCAAGAAAAATGATAATTGTTACACCGGCGCTTAAAATCACAGTTGTCAAAATAAAAAGTAATTGAATTACATAATCCACAATATATACGCGATATAATGGTTGAATGATGCCAGTTAAACTTTTATGTAAGCCGTTGCGGTATAAACCATTAATATATATTAAGGCGAAAAGCACAATAACGATAAGAACATTAGAATTTTTGAGTGTCAAGCTCATAATGGCATCTTCATAACTGATGATTGTGCCGGGTTCTCCACCAATAAATTCTTGTGCAAATTCCATCACAAATTGAATAGCTAAGTCATTAATGGCGGAAGCAATAACGGCAATTAAAAGCATTAACCACCACAAAGAACTTCTGAATAAACGGAAAAATTCCATTTTAAAAATGTTTTTCATAAAATTTCTCCTTGATTATCAGTATATTGCATAAATATTTCTTCAATATCAGGAGCTTTGGCATTAAAGGAAAGCATGGAAATATCGCTTTGTTTTAATATTTCTACAATCTTCGCTAAATCGGGTTGTTCGCCACTGTATACCAAACCTTGGGGAGATAATTCCCATTTTTCATCTAGCGCATGAAGGAGTTCATAAGCTTGCGGGTTTTTGTTTGTTTTTAATAAATAAAGACCACTTGTTTGATATTCATCAAGTTGAGCACTCGTCACTTCATGAACGATTTTGCCATGATCAATAAATGCATAGTGGGTCGCAATTCGGCTTAATTCACTTAATAAATGCGAAGAAATTATTAAAGTTTTACCTTGCGCTTGAAGATTATGAAATAAGGTGCGCATTTCAATAATACCCTGAGGATCAAGTCCGTTAATAGGTTCATCAAGAATGAGAATGTCGGGGTCACCGATAAGCGCCATAGCAATGCCCAATCGTTGCCGCATTCCTAACGAATAACCTTTTGTTTTACGCATTTTCGCCGCGTTAAGACCAACAAACTGTAATAATTCATCAATATGCGCTTCATTAACATTAATTCCAAGACCAAGAGCCTTAAATTTGAGATTATCGCGAGCATTAAACCCTTTATTTAAGCCGGGTTCTTCAATTAAAACGCCAATTTTCTTTAACTTTTTTTCTTTCACAATATTGTTATAAGGTGTGTCATTAATTGTAAAAGAGCCCGCGGTAGGATAGGCGAGACCAGCAAACATTTTAAGCATGGTTGTTTTGCCAGCGCCATTGCGGCCAATTAGACCAAAAATCGAACCTTTCGGTATTTTTAATGTCACATCATTAACGGCGATAATTGAACCATACTTTTTTGTTAGTCCACTCGTCGTAATTGCCGTATCATTCATAAGGACCCCTCCCTTTAAACCACTATGATAAAAGTATATATCACATAACATAACAATGTATAGAATTTATTAAATCAATTGACCACTTAAAATGTGCTAGTCGCAATCATATTAGCAAGCTATAATAAAGATAAATTAAAACATGAGGTAATCATATGCCATTATTACGCACTTGCGGTTATCGTGTATATCAGTCCACGATTTACTTAGCATCTTTTTTTATGAACTTTTCTGAACCAAAAGTTATTCAAGGTGCCGGTTCGATTGAGAAAATTCCATCAATTCTTTTAGAGAAAAAGAAAAAATGCGTTTTGGTAGTTACTGACCAAGTTCTCTTCGACTTAGGATTATTAAAGCCACTAATTTCTGCACTTGAAACTACTAAAATTCAATTTGCTATTTATCACGATACTGTACCAAATCCAACAATTGATAATGTCGAATCTGGCTTGAAACTTTTTGATGAAATCAAAGCCGAAGCAATTATTGCCTTTGGTGGTGGATCATCGATGGATTGTGCAAAAATGATTGGGGCGCGGGCCGCAAATCGAAAAAAATCAGTTCCACAGATGAAAGGATTGCTTAAAGTCAGTCATAAACCACCATTATTGATTGCTGTTCCAACAACTGCTGGTACGGGTTCGGAAGCAACAGTTGCCGCGGTAATTGTCAATTCTAAAACCCATGAAAAATATGCCATTAATGATATGAAACTCATACCTAAATACGCCGTACTTGATCCACAACTGCTTATTGGTCTTCCAGGAAAAGTTACTTCGACAACAGGGATCGATGCCTTAACACACGCAGTAGAATCATATACTAACCATTTCCAAACTCGAAAAACACGCAGAAAATCACGTAATGCTGTACGCCTCATTAAAGAGAATCTATTGGAAACATATCAAAATCCGACTAATCTTGAAGCGCGCAAAAATATGCAACTCGCGGCCTACGATGCCGGTGTTGCGTTTACACGCGGCTATGTTGGTAATATTCATGCCATCGCCCATACTTTTGGGGGCTTTTATAATGTTCCGCACGGGCTTGCGAATGCGATAATCATGCCGTATGTTTTGCGCTTCTACGGTAAAAAAGCCGATAAGCGCCTTGCCCAACTCGCGGATGTGATTGCCTTAACACCGATAAACAATTCACGTAAAGAAAAAGCCGAAGCTTTTATCGCTTGGATTGATCAGATGAATCAAAAAATGAATATTCCAAAGCAAATTGATCGGGTCTTGAAATCTTCTGACTTACCACTGATGATTGAACGCGCTTATAAAGAAGCAAATCCTTTATATCCGACGCCAATCGCGCTTAGCCGTGAGCAGTTTAAAATGTTATTTCATCAAGTGGCGACTCTTAGTGAATAAAAGAAAGGATTTTTATGAAAATTTCAACAACATTTGAAGGCGATCGCGTCCCACGTGCAACCAAATGGACATATCCGATGACCGGTATTGGTCGCGATATGCTCTACACACTCGTGTCTTTATTCTTGATGATTTTTATTCAGTACACACTTGATAAAACCTCACCCGGTGGTTATGGTCCCCGCTATTTAGCAATTACAATTATCATTATTATTTATCGGGTCTGGGATGGTTTAAATGATCCAATGCTTGGCCGCATCATCGAAAATACGCACTGGAAAATGGGAAAATATAAACCATGGATTTTAATTGGTGCCGTTGGTAGTGCGATTACCCTAGCGATGATGTTTTCCTTATTACCACTTGTTGATCCTTTTGGTTGGTGGTATGTCGTCTTATTCGCTGTCTTATATTTACTTTGGGAAATCTTTTTTACCATGAACGATATCGCCTATTGGTCAATGTTGCCGGCTTTATCAAGCAATGAAAAAGAACGCGCACAGCTTACAACGCTTGTCAGCATTGGGGCATCGATTGGAGCTTTTATCGTTGGTGGTATTGTTCCTGGACTTATTTCTGGCCGCGCAATAGTGGCATTTCGCTACATTGGTATTGTTGTGGCAGCAACCTTCCTTTTAAGTCAAATTCTTTTGATCTTTGTTTGTAAAGAGCATGCCCGCCCCGCCGTTGAAGAAACTGCCGAAAAAGTTACGACAAAACAAATGTTCTTAGTTATTTGGCGGAATAAAGAGCTCTGGACAATGATGATTGTTATTACACTTTATTATCTTGGTGGCGCATTATTAAATGGGCTCGGGCTGAATTATTTCTGGTTTGCTTTTGATTATTCAACTGGCGGTCTTAATATGGGAACAGTAATTGTCGCAATGGCAATTGGAACGCTAATTGGTAATATTATCTTTCCGTTTGTGAATAAATTCTTAAATTGGGCAAAAATGCTTAATATGTCTTTTATTGTGATGGTTGTCGCAAACCTGGCTTTATTTGCCACAGGCTTCATACCGGCACTACTTTCAACAACGCCAAGTGTTTTGTTGATGTGTGCATTTGTTGCGATTAGTTCGCTTGTGGGGTCATTGTTCTATATGACTTTATTGATCATGGTTACTAATACCATTGAATATAATCAATGGAAAACGGGTGCCCGCAATGAATCAATTATTTATGCCGCTCGTCCTTTCGCGGCAAAAATATCCAGTTCAATTCAACAATTAGTGATTTATGGTGTACTCGCAATCGGTGGTATTTTTTCGATTACACAAGATATTGCAAGTCTTGAAGTTGATATGAATAAACTAATTGAAACTACGCATACAGAGGCACAAGTAGAAGATATTGTTAATCAAATGAACAGTGCGATTGTCGGTGCACCAAATATCATGGGCGCGCGGATTGCCCTCATCGCTGGGATGACATTAATTCCAATTATTCTATATACAATTGCTTATATTTACACTAAAAAATCCTACCACATTGATGAAAAAGTCTACGCAAAAATGGTCGCAGATATCAAAGAAGGTAAAGTTGGTCCGGATAATAAAATTTCGAATATTATAAAATAATATTATAGGCAAAAACGGCCTTAAATGAAAAAGAGTGGCGAAATACCACTCTTTTTATACGTTAATAAAAGCTATTCAGAAAGCGTTTCTTCGCTTTGTTTGCCCGCATACCGGATAAAAACATCTAAACCAACTTTTTTTGTTTCAAACCCATTATCGATAAAGAAGGCAAGACCTTTACCATTAAACCCATAGTTACGCGGATCAAATGAAGGTTGCTTTTTCATTAAAAGATTATTTGTATTTGACCAATAAGCCCAGCCATATTCATCAGCGATCGAAACGATGATATCTTTTACATCCTCGATAATTTCATCAAGTGTTGCCATTCCCGATACGGTATCAGACTTCTTTTTCTTTGTTGTTGATTTTTTGGCTTTTTTCGTTGTTTTTGAAATCTTATCAAGATAAGCAAAAGCGTGGCAAGCGTTAGTTAATGAGCGTGGGGTTTTTGATTCGCCCATTCCAACCACGTAGGCGCCGCCTTGGCGTAAGCGATTGACAAGCCGTGTGAAGTCAGAATCGGAACTCACGAGCACATAACAATTGATTTTATCGCGATAAAGAATATCCATCGCATCAATCACAAGTGCGAAGTCCGAAGTGTTTTTACCACTAACAACGGAATATTGTTGAATTTGCGTAAGCGAGAATTCGATGCATTTTTCTTTCCATTTAGCGAGTCGTGTTTCGGACCAGTCTGCATAAATATTTTTATACGCGACATTACCTTGACGATTGGCTTCGTCCATAATCAGTGAGATGTAGTCTGGTGAAATGTTTTCCGCGTCGATTAAGACAGCGACATTTTTTTCTCCATTATTCATAATTGTCTGCATGTTAAATTTTTCCTTTTAAATTTATTTCACCATATTGTGGTGAAAGAATATCGATTTGATAATCGCTGATTTGCGGATTAATAATCCGCACATAAAGCGTATACTGACCAGCATGTAAAGATGCGCTGCTTGGACCGGCAATTTGTAATCCATTACTAACTGCAAAACTAAGTGGCGAACTCGAATAAATTGCTGGATTGCCGTAATCATCAACCAAGCAAATATGAATCGTAATGTATTCGCGCTTTTCAGCTGAGTCTAGTATATCAAGTACAGCGGCTTTTAATGTAATTATATTTTTTGGTCCTAATTGTTTTTCAATTACAAGTTGTTGATTTTGAAAACCTTTAAACTTATAAATTACTTTTCCGCTACCCCAACCCGAAACATATTTACCCCATAAAGCAAAGATGTCGGTATTTTTAAGTTTATAACGCATCATTAAGCGTAACACTTGTAAGCGATGAGCGAGTTTTAAGCGGTTTGGTCCATACATGGAGGCATAACCAAGAATTGAATGAATCTTTTTCGCATCACGGGTAGAAAAACGCGGATCTTGGAGCAATGATTGTGATACATAGTTGGTAATAACGACGGGCGGATGTTTTAATGCCGGATAACGTTTGTGATTAGGATAAAAACGCCCAACAAGATCATCATTTTTATATAGCTCCACATAATCACAATTTGTTAGCACATAAGTCTCGCCTAACGCATTTGCCGGATAATCGCCGATATCCATCGCTGAGAGGACTTCTAAAATTGGTCGTGTTGTTAATTCAGCGGCATAAACAAATCCGGCTGGTTTTGGGTTACGAAAAATGTCATAAACGCCGTGATAACAGATGTGATCGCCACTGCCGAAATCACTATGTGTTTGATAATCCACAAAGCACCAAGAAAAGCCACCAATAATATGATTATCCGCCTTTAAAGCATTAAGTACAGTTAAATGCCGTTTGACATGTTCCAGCCGATGAAGTGGATCATCAAAAGATTTTGTTGGAAACATGTGACCATTATTTTCCGTAACAATATAGGGGGCATCACGATGGTTTTTCGGCAAAACTTTCTGCGGTTTTGTTAGTCCAGGCATCACGCCATCATGAATAAAATCATTATAGGCATAAACATCTTCGAGTAATTCGCTATTGGCGAAATTTCTCACACCCGTTGTTGGTCGTGTTTTGTCAAGTTGATGGGCAATCTCATTGGCAGCTTGATAAAGCGCATGATCATCGTCGCTTTCATTAATTCGAATGCTATAAAGCACAACACTTGGATGATTGTAATCGCGCTCAATCATTGCACGTACATTCGCTAAGTGACGCTCACGCCAATGATGATCACGAGAAATGTGCTGCCAACCGGGCACCTCATCAATCACCAATAAACCAACTTCATCACAAGCATCAAGAAATGATTGCGATGGCGGATAATGTGAGCAGCGCACAGCATTAAGACCTAAATTTTGTTTAAGAATTAATGCATCTTGCTTTTGTAAATCATCACCAGCGGCATAACCGATATAAGGAAAAGATTGGTGACGATTAAGTCCAATAATTTTGATTTTCTCATTGTTAAGGTAAAATCCTTGGGCGGTGAACTTCACACTACGAAAGCCAAATTTTGTCGACACAACATCAATAAAATCATCAGTTTTTAATTCGACTTCTAATGTATACAAATAAGGCTTTTGGATTGACCATAAATACCGATTCGGAAAGGCAAAACTTGCTTGATGCCCTTCGTGGACAAGTTGGTGGTCCTGGTCAAAAAGACGGTACGTAAGTTCAACCGCGCAATCGATATGGGACACTAAATCAGCATCAACTTCGACATTACCGTTATCGGCCCCACTGACATGGACAGCTTTGATATAAGCTTGCGGTTTTGTAATCAGTATGATGTCGCGGTAAATACCAGCAAACGTTAAGAAATCAACCGCACCGCCAAAAGGCGGTATTAAATTATCTTCCCGTCCATCAACAATGACAATTAGGCGATTATTATCTTTAGTAATTGCTTTTGTTACATCAATTTCCACTGGTAGGTAAGGTTGAGCAAAATGTCCAAAATGCTGACCATTAAGATAAACGTCAAATTGCACCATGACACCGGCAAAATGGAGTAAAAAGACCGAATTAATTTGAAAATCTTCAACCGAAAATTCTTTTCGATAAGCAACAACTTTTTGATAAGCGTGTTCATCAAAATAATTAAGTGGAAGTATTTCGACAGTATGCGGTAAATGCACGATTTTGCTACTGGTTGGCCAATCGTTAAGATAAGCATCCGTGAAATCAGCGCAAAACTGCCAATTTAAATTTAATGATTGATACATTTTCATCCTAATTCGCATTAATTTTAACATATAATATAAAGGACAGGTATAATTTAAAATAATCGAAACGAGGCATTCAATATGATTAACATCGTTGATGGAGTCTTTGTCCTTAATACGGCGCAAACAACATATATCTTTGCTATTGATGAGTTTTCGCACTTGCGTCATCTCTATTATGGTGCGCATATTAGTGAACCAATCGCGCGTGAAATGTTAATGATACCTCGTGATTTCATTGCTGGTACATCGTTAGTTTACGATGAAAAAGAATATCCATTTATCTCGCTGCATGATTTACCGTTAGAAATCGCGACAAGTGGCAAGGGGGACTATCGTAATCCAAGTCTTGAAATTCTGACACCACGTGAAGAATATCTCGATTTAAAATATCTTAAACATGAACTTGATCAAGATATTACACTGACCAATAATTTACCAACTCCACATGGCGTTGATCAAACACTTCGTGTTTATCTTCATGATGAAGTCGCGAAAATCACTGTGATTCTTCAATATGGTGTATTTGAAAATAGCAATGTGATTACACGGAATATCGTGATTGAAAACCACACGCTTTCCCCACTACAAATTACTAAAGCTTTTAGTTTTAATTTAGATGTCCGCAATCAAGATTTTAATCTAATTACAACTGCTGGTGGCTGGGCGAATGAAACCCATCTCAAAAAGCAGAAACTAACAAGTGGAATTTATCTTCATGATGCCAAATCTGGAACAAGTTCTAATCGACATAACCCCTATTACATTTTGCAAGAAGAGCAAGGTGGTCTTAATCATGGTTATACGCTTGGTGTTAATCTCATTTATAGTGGTAATCACGCCGGTGTGGTGGAGATGAATCCAAGTAAAACAATACGACTCCAAAGCGGGATTAATCCTGATGGATTTATCTATCCTTTGACACGTGAACAACAATTTCAAACACCATGGGCAGTATTAACGGTTAGTGAAGATGGTCTCAATGGAGTGCGAAGAAACTTCCACGATTTTGTTGAAAATCATATTATTTCACCTAATTTTGCGCATAAAAACCGTCCAATTATTCTAAACAATTGGGAGGGAACTTATTTTAATTTTGATGAGAAAAAACTCGGGAAAATGATTAAGCAAGCAAGTGCGCTCGGCTGTGAGACTTTCGTCCTCGATGATGGTTGGTTTGGCGAACGAAATAGTGATGCGAGCAGTCTCGGCGATTGGGATATAAATCTTAAAAAATTGCCGCACGGCCTCGCTTATTTATCAGATTTATGTAAGAAAAATAGTCTCGGATTTGGTCTATGGGTCGAAATGGAGATGGTTAATCCAAACTCTAAATTATACAAAGAAAAACCAGCCTGGGTGTTAGGCGATAAATCACGGCAACTGACACTTGGCCGTCATCAATTAGTGCTTGATTTAACCCGTGAAGATGTGCAAAACTTTATCATTGAAAAAATGACGGATATCCTATCGTCTGCCGATATCACCTACATTAAATGGGACTGGAATCGCCCGCTAAGTGATTTGCCACCGCGTTCAAGTATTGTTTTTGATTATTACCGGGGATTTTATCGGGTGATGAAAATATTGACAAAGCGTTTTCCCCACGTCTTATTTGAGGGTTGTGCAAGTGGTGGTAATCGTTTTGACCTTGGTATTCTCAGTTACTTTCCACAGATTTGGAGTTCGGATTGTACCGATGCTTATGAACGACAAGCAATTCAAGATGGGCTTCTACTCGCTTATCCACCAAGTGCGGTTTCTGCCCATGTTAGTGCGAATATCAATCATCAAACGCGGCGACAAATTCCACTTGATACACGCATTCGCGTGGCAATGACTGGAGCTTTCGGTTATGAACTTGACCCGAATGAATTAACGCCGCTTGAAGAGAAAATTATTGTAAACGCAAATGATTTTTATAAACTTCATCGTTCAATAATCGTCGATGGCGACCTCGAACAAATTTATTGTAATCATGGTCGTGCTTATCAATGGTTAAGCAAAGATAAAAAACATGGTTTAATTTTCTATTTTAACCAACTCGTCGACTTAAATCCTCAACCATTACTTATCAAAACAAAAGATTTGTTAGTCGGTAAATACCAACTAAAAGCGCAGAGTAATCACACGATGATAAAAGAGTTTGGCGGACTATTAAAAATGGCTTTGCCAACATTGATTAAGCCGGATGGCAAGATAATTCAGCATCTTAACGATCATCAATCGGCCGAGCAATTTATGAAGATGGATCAGCCGCAAATTGTTATTGTTAATGGCGACGCTCTTAATCATGGTGCAGTCAATTTTTATCCAAGTTGGGCCGGTACTGGCGTTGGTCCGCATATGTATTTTTATAGTGATTTTGGTAGTCGCCTTTATGTCATCGAATATCTTGGTGAATAATATGATTGAACTTCAAACTTTTTCAGGCGATATAAAACTAATTAAAGTTACTGCCCAAGAAGATTTTATTGTTACGCTTTGCTCGTTTGGTGCCAGTATTTATGATATTCAAACTAAAGACATCGCCGGGAATATAAATTCGATTACACCACATCCTGCCGATTTTGATGACTTTTTATCGTCACGGAAATTTTATGGGAAAACTCTAGGTCGCATTGCTGGACGGATTAAAAACGGCCGCCTTGTTGTTTACGAAAAACGTTATCAATTACGCCAAAATGAAAACAACAATACATTGCATGGTGGACCGGATAGTTTGAGCTTTCGGAACTTTTCAACCAAAATCGAAGAAAATAGCGATGTATTAAATGTGATTTTTACTTATTTTAGTCCAGATCAAGAAGAAGGTTTTCCGGGGAATCTCGACTTAAAAATTACTTATAGCATCTACATAAAATTAAAAAAAATCGTGATTACGTATTTAGCTATGACGGATAATTGGACAGTTTTTAATCCTTCTAATCATGTTTATTTTAATTTAAATAGCGATCATGAAGAAAATATTCTTAATCACCAGTTATTTCTTAACGCAAGTCGTGTTTCCTTGCTTGAAGAAGATTTATGTATTCATGGCTTTCGTGAAGTTAACCGCATTTTTGATTTTCGCATTCCCAAGCTGATTGGCCAAGATATAGATGATTCATCTTTACAAAATCACAAAGCGTGGGGATATGATCACACTTGGTTAATTGATAAATTCGATATGCAAACAAATGCCGCATTGCTCATCAGTAAGGAAAGTGGCCGCATGTTGAAAATTAAAACGGATTTACCTGCTCTCAATATGTATAGTGGAAATTATCCAGTCAATGATTTGTTACTAAATCGCGGTGGATATCTTTACCGTTACCAAGCCCTTGCGCTAGAACCACAACTAATTCCTAACGATATAAATAACTGGATTATTGAAAAAGACAAACCGTTTTTAGGCCATATTTGCTACGAATTTTCATTAACAACTGACTAATAGGTGATTTTTGTATACAATATATCTGACTCAGCAATGGAGGATTCCTATGTTAAATGCCACAATTGAAAAACTGCTTGTTTACGCCAAAACGCGGCTAGATCTCAATCCCAAAGATATTGATTATAAGCGTAATGAGTTGCTCGCATTATTAAACCAAACAGCGCCATATAAAGAAGCGATTAATGTATCGGAAATAAAAAGCCTAAAAGTTCCTGATACTCTAATTGAAGAATTACGCGTCGGAATTATCGCTGAAGGCTTTCTCATGGGTGAAGATATTGATTATTTAATCACGGATGTGATGGGGAGATTATCACCTTTACCAAGTCAAGTTGATGCAAAGTTTTTTGAAATTTATCATAAGAACCGGGAAAAAGCTACCGACTATTTATATAATCTCTCAATTTATAATAACTATATTCAAAAGAGCAAAGTCGAACAAAACATGCAATGGGTCGCCCATTTTCCAACAAACGATATCGAAATTACGATTAACTTAGCAAAGCCCGAAAAAGACAATAAAGCGATTGCCGCCCTAATTAAAAAAGATAATGGAGCGGAAAGTAAATATCCGCAATGTGTGCTTTGCAAAGAAAATGTTGGCTTCCGCGGTAATAGTTATAATCCCGCTCGACAAAATCTACGAACAATTCCACTCCATCTTGATAATGAAAATTGGTTTTTACAATATTCACCTTACGTTTATTATGATAAACATTGCATCGTGATTGACGAAGTTCATGCACCAATGGTTGTATCCTCTCGCAACATTGCTAAACAACTGGCATTTGTTGATCAATTTCCGCATTTCTTTATTGGGACAAATTCGGACTTGCCAATTGTCGGCGGTTCCATTCTTAATCATGAACATTTTCAAGGTGGGGCATATGTGCTACCAATGATGAAAGCCAAATCCGCCTTTAATATACGGACACGGCACTTCCATCAAGTAAATATTTCCTATCTTGACTGGTATAATTCTGTGCTCTTATTAAAGAGTAATAATAAAAAACGCTTGTTGGAAGCGGCGAGTCATATATTAACTTCGTGGCGCGAATATAGTGATGAAAGTGTTGATATTCTCGCATCTTCAAAGTCGGGTCAACATAATACAATCACGGTCATCGCCCGAAAAATATCTTCCACCTACCATTTATATATGGTGCTGCGCAATAATCGCTGTTCAAAAGCGTATCCAGAGGGCATATTCCATGCGCATCCGGAACATCACGCGATTAAAAAAGAAGGAATTGGTTTAATTGAAGCGATGGGATTATTTATTCTTCCCGCCCGGCTCAAACGGCAATTAGCAGAAATTGAAGATATCTTTACTAATGACACTAATATTGCGATGGCATTAGATAAACAACCGGATTTAAAGATTTTTGATAAACTAATCAGTGAGTTACAAACGTTTCCACGCGGCAGTGATTTTCATCAATTAATTGAAAACTTTGTTAATGAGACGTGTCGCGATATTTTGATTAATACGGCAGTCTTTAAAGATGATGATCAGGGTCAAGCGGCGCGGGATCGTTTCATCAAAGGATTAAAACTATGAGCGACAGCAAAAAAATATTATCTGAAAAATTTTCACATCATTTTAATCTAAATCCAACACATTTTTTCTCTTCGCCTGGGCGGATGGAAGTCTTAGGTAATCACACTGATTACAATCATGGATTATGTTTAGCGGCGGCCATTGATTATGCAATTGAAGCGGCGGTGAGTGTTAATGATAGTTTTATTGTCCATGCTATCTCCCGTGGCACGCGTTATCCATTTAGAGTAAATCTAAGGTATCTAGAAGTTGACCCCCGGCAATATAATCGATCCGAAGCATTAATTCGCGGTGTAGCCAATGGCTTTGTCAAACGTGGCTTTCAAATTGGTGGCCTTAATCTTTATGCGATTAGTTCGATTCCACGCGGGGCCGGTGTTTCATCATCAGCCGCATTTGAACTTTTAATTGCTACCGCTTTTAATCATATGTTTAATCAAGGGAAAATCGATCCAACCACTTTAGCGCAGATTGCCCATGAAGCAGAAGTTGATTATTTTAATAAACCATGTGGCTTGCTCGATCAAACAGCGGTTGCTTATGGTGGTCTTGTTTATCTAGATTTCCATAGCACAGAAACGCCACTAGTTGAAAAAATTGATTTTTCAATTAATGATTATGACATTATTTTGGTGAACACCGGTAGTCACTCAAAACTAACATCTTATTACGCTGAAACTCGTGATGACATCCAAAAAGTTGCCGCCTATTTTTCTTTGCCTTCCCTACGCGAAGTAAACTATGCTGATTTTATTAATAATCTTCATGAAATATTTAATAAACTCGGAGGACGCGTTATTAATCGCGCTTTACATATCTTTAATGAAAATATATTAGTAGAAAAAGCCAAAAACGCACTATTAACTGACGATCAAGCAACCTTTATTGAATGCGTCCGCGCTTCAGGATTATCGTCGCTAACAGCGTTACAAAACTACACGTATCCTTATGATGAGACGCAAGGGGTTTTGCTCGCCTATAATCTTTCTAAACAATTTGTGCCAACAGGCGCTTACCGCATCCATGGCGGTGGTTTTGCCGGCACCTTACTAGCGTTTATTCCGCAACAAGAGAGCAAGTATTATGTTAGTGAAATGCAAAAAGTCTTTGGCAAAGAATACATTTTAAAATTACATATTCGGCCAGACGGACCAGCACCATTTTAAAGTTAAAATAGCGAGTACTTAATCGCCATAATTTTGCTTTTCATGTTAAAATATAGTCATGAAGTTAACAACTAAAGAACAAGAAGTTCTCTTTCGAGAAATCCAAACATATTTAACGGGTAACCGCATCAAAGATCGCACTACCTTGCTTTTGGAATGGATACAATATCGGCAAAATTTTGATATAGCGGAGAATTATCCAATTTTATTTACGCGATTAGAAGATTTAATTGATGCTTTGCTGCCCTTACAACGCAAACGCTTTACAAAAGATATGCTGGAAAATGCCGATCTGTGGGTCCGCTATTTATTTGAGCGTTCGCAAAGTTTACTGACAGCAAATGAAAGCGAACGGGCATTGGCACTTTTACTCTTGCTAGAAAGTTATATTGGTCCGAAAGCACCAACTAATCAACCGAATAAACATGAATTTTTCTCGCTCAATGATGACTATCAATTAATTCTTTTCAAAGAAGTCTTAAATTATCAATATCCCGTTAATCTTACACAATATGATTACAGCACGCTATATTACGCACTTTACTGGGCGAATTATAGTAGTGGGCACTTAGATCAAGCAATTGTGCAATTGGGCATTGCAAATTCATGGAATCCAGTGAGTTTGCCTATTTTGCTGGCGATTGCGGATTTCTTTAAAGAAAAAAAAGTCCCAGATCGGTTAGAAATGGTTGCTAAATTTGCCGCAAACATTGCGATTACATTTGATGATCTTGGCGCTGCACTACGTTATGTCGGATTTAGCTATTATTTAAATGGTAAACACGAAAAAGCCTATGCTTGTTACTACCAAAGTTTACGTTATGGTGGTGATACTAAGGGTGTTTCGAATGAAATTAATGCGATTTTACTCGCGATGGGTAAAGAAAAAACCTATCAACTTGCGCGCCGTGAGCTCCGCGATTTATTCGCTGGCGAAGATTTCTTCCCAGAAGTCTCGAAAAATGCATTACGGGCTTTAAAGCGAACAATTATTACGAACTATGAAGAAGAGGCTTATACTGAGGTCATTCGCTTTGCGCAAATATACTTAAAATTAAAATCCGATGCGACGATTACAAAGTTGATGAATCGCGCTATTGAACATTTAGATTAACGCCCACATATCCACGATTAACCGGTTGCGTAAGACCGGTTTTTTAATTTATACAGTATTAAAAAAAGCACTATTAATCAGTGTTTTATAAACGCGAATAATGATAGTGTTTACAGAAAGGGGTTACAAATTTGCGCTTTTAAACAACTATATTATAGTAAAGGTGTCATCGCGCTCAAGTGATGATCAATGGAGGAATTATGATGTTTGAAAAACGCTTAAGCAATCAACAGCATGCCGAATTATCATATAGTGCTCTTTTGTCGAAAATCGCTCCAATTACACTTCCGGATGAAGAAGTGAATAATAAATCTTCAAAAAATAGTGAAACTTCACTTCTGCAAATTGAGGATGATAATCGGTGGCGAGCACGGATTGGTGCCCATGGAAGTTTAGCAAAATCATTCTTCATGGTTGGGACACCAGCGAGTGTCAATCTCGACTTCTTACAATAAGCCTGTTGATGCGATAAAGGGTTGGAAATTCCAATCCTTTTTTCTTTTATATGCTAAAATAAAACCATGAATAAGCTCGATCAATTATTACTGGAAATGACTGATGGTTTTCTGCTAGGTATCCGTTATGAAGAAAACGCTAAAAGCGCTTTTTGGCGGAACCAATGGTTCAGTCATTTTTCTATTCTTAAAAGTGATTCATCGCCGCGCAATCTCTTAAATTATTATCAAACAATTGATTGGGTAAATAATCCTGAGTCGCATCAATTTCAAAGTGTTATTGTTGCTTTAGAAAATTTTCGCGAACATAAAAAAGGAACATTAGGTCCCAATAATGATTTTGATAATGGCATTTTTCCATTCCTACGCCTAGTCCCACTTGCTCTGAAAAGTTATGCAAAATACGGCCGATTTGCTGGCGAAAATCGTATAGCAATCGAAGAAGTATTGGATTATATTTTAGCGACACACGCCAGTGAACGCGAGCAAGTTTCCGGACTTTTATTTTGGCGCTTATTAATCGCCATCATTGGACGCAGGCTCAATCAAACAGTTCCACTTTCATTTAAAGAACGGCAAGCGGCGGTCAGCGAAACTTTTCATTCAATCAATGATTATTTCTCCGGTTACCGTCACCAAAATGTCATGCGCTATTTTGCACATTTATTTGCTTCTGATTTAGAAACAGGTTACGAAATTCTCGATGCGAAAAAGAAACCACTCGATCCACGCAAACTTAAAGCTGGTGACTATTGTATTGACTTTATCACAACTGTTTTTACCTTGCTATATTTCACGCATAATGGTGTTCAATACATGAAAGCGCGCATGAGTATTTCAGATGGCATTCCACTCGCCCAGGGTTTGTTAGGAATGATCAATCGGCTTGTTTTTTTGATGCAACCAATGATGAAACTAGAAGAAAATGAACTTACAATTCTCAACGATTTCGCCCAAACTCAACATCAAACTTTCATGCTTTATGAGCAAAACATTTTGCAGGAATGGAATTTTAGTCGTTTAAATGCTCAACAATTTGCGGTTTTGATGAAACTAGAAAATTACCGGCGAGGTTTAATCAACTAATAGTTTATATAAGTGCTATTTATTTTGTATAATTTAAGACAATAAACAGCAATAAGGAGCATACCGATGACAAAAAATCTATGGCGTAAGCTTGTCCCCTTAAGTACATTATTTATTTTACTTTTAAGTTCGTGTAATCAAGATTCACTGAGTAATTCATCTTTGTCTGATTCGCTTAATAGTGATTCGATTTCTGGTGAATCAAGTGAAATAACATCAAATACAAGTGCTGAT
>Ga0265295_1004743_pt1 | contig 18040 bp, 16 predicted proteins | sample Munlansysbiofilm_FD_192503 | JGI IMG/M metagenome (GOLD analysis project Ga0265295, IMG submission 192503) | Leachate microbial communities from a municipal landfill in Southern Ontario, Canada - Methane capture system biofilm | ecosystem: Engineered > Solid waste > Landfill > Unclassified ...
CTATGGATTTTGTTTCATTTCTTCATGAGTTTTATTCATGGAGCGATGTTTTTCTTTTCAAATGGATTTCGCAAGGGTCAAGGTTATCTGAGCTTTTTATTCCTGTCACTTTCCCATGGTGGGTCTTCCTTTTAGGGATTGGAATCATCTCAACTGGGATTGTTTTTATAATGGTTAATTCAGAAAGAAAAAGCGAACAATAAAGATATTTTGTTGCAATTAAGAAAATATTATTACTTTTGCCGCGGAGAGATGGCAGAGTGGTCGATTGCGGCGGTCTTGAAAACCGTTGGGGCTAATACCTCCGGGGGTTCGAATCCCTCTCTCTCCGCAACCAAAACAACAAAAACCTTTTGCATCGCAAAGGGTTTTTTTTATGTGTGCACATGAAACTTGTTTCAATGTGCGCATGCTGAATAAAATGACCCGTAGGGTCATGTTTTTGTTGTTTTGGTTGTAGCTCCCCCCTTGGGGAAGTCGCATGTAGCAAAGCTAAAGGCGACAATCCCCATCTGTACTGAAAACCTTTTGCATCGCAAAGGGTTTTTTTTATGTGTGCACATGAAACTTGTTTCAACGTGCGCATGCTGAATAAAATGACCCGTAGGGTCATGTTTTTGTTGTTTTGGTTGTAGCTCCCCCCTTGGGGAAGTCGCATGTAGCAAAGCGAAAGGCGACAATCCCCATCTGTACTGAAAACCTTTTGCATCGCAAAGGGTTTTTTTTATGTGTGCACATGAAACTTGTTTCAATGGGCACACGCATAATAAAATGGCCCGAAGGGTCATTGTTTTTGTTGTTTTGGTTATAGCCTCCCTCTTTGGGAAGTCGCCTGCAGCGAAGAGAAAGGCGACAATCCCTCTCTGCATTGAAACCAGATTTCGCAAAGTCAATAAATAGTGCAATATATTGCACTATTTATGTTTCCAGCACTCAGATATCACCCAAACATGCCACAAAGTGCATTTAATTGCACTATTTTGTTGTTTTAATTAAATTTATTTGTAGTTTTGCATAAAAAGAGCAATATAATGCACCAAGAGGATTTAATAAAAATACTGAAGGAAAGACGTGAAATGCTTAGTGTTACTCAAAAACATCTTGCAGAACTTGCCGGTGTTGGGTTGCGTACCCTAAAAGCAATCGAAAGCGGAAAAGGGAATCCAACCCTTGAAACCATGAACAAGTTAGCCGATGTATTGGGCATGGAACTGAAATTAGAAGTAAAAAAGCAAAACTGATTAAATGAGAAAAGTAGAAGTATACCGAAACGGAGTCTTGGCAGGAATACTCACTGAGGAAAACAAGAAAAGCTATGTTTTTCAATATGATGACGCTTATTTTCTTGACCAGAACAAACCAGCAATAAGTCTTACATTTCCAAAAACAAAGCAGCAATACAAAAGTAAATTCTTGTTTCCATTTTTCTTCAACATGCTGAGCGAAGGCGTAAACAGAAAACTACAGGGTAAACTATTAAAAATTGACAATGACGACCATTTTGGTTTTTTAATAGCTACAGCTACAAACGACACAATTGGCGCTATTACCATAAAACCCGCGAAATAACAATGAAGACAGAAAAAATAAAATATTGTCCAGGAACATTGGCAGAAGGTCATTCAACATACAGTTCGGTTTGTTTGAAAAACCTTTTCAATAACAAAAAAGTCAATCATGTTCTTCCATACTTACCTCCAGCGAAAAATGAAGATGTAGCAGAAATATTCATGGAAAACCGCAAACGCATTTCCATATCAGGGGTTCAGGAAAAGTTAAGTTTGCTACTTGAAAAGAATTTACTAAGGCTTACACATGAAGGTGAACAAGGAACATACATTTTAAAACCAATCCCACGTGATTTAAAAAAAGTGGATCAGGTTCCTGCGAATGAACATCTCACCATGCAAATAGCAAAACAAATATATGGAATCCATACGGCTGAGAACGCAATGATATTCTTTGATGATGGATCGCCTGCATACATAACCAAAAGATTTGATGTGACAGACGACAAAATGAAATGGGGAACAGAAGATTTTGCATCATTAGCTGGAAAGACCTCAGAAAACGCCGGTGCAAATTTTAAGTATGAATACAGTTACGAAGAGCTTGGCAACTTAATACAGCAATATGTTCCTGCATGGAAAATTGAAATAGAAAAATATTTCTCATTGGTGCTTTTCAACTTCCTGTTCAGCAATGGTGATGCGCATTTAAAAAACTTCTCCTTGCTTGAAACAACGAAGGGTGATTATATCTTAAGCCCTGCATACGATTTGGTCAATACGAAGATTCATGTAGATGACACAGATTTTGCGTTAAGCAAAGGATTATTTGCCGATGACTTTATATCAAAAACCTTCAAAAAACAAAGTCATCCAGGAAAAGAAGATTTTATTGAATTAGGCAAACGTATTGGAATGAATGAAACAAGAATTGAAAAAATAATGCAACCCTATATGCAAAAACAAGTTTTCGTTGAAACGCTTATTGGACGTTCATTTCTTAATAGTACATGTAAAAAAACATATTTTTTGTTATACAATACAAAAAGAAATTTTTTGATTGCATAAACTGAATAAACACAAAGAATTATGTTCTAGCTTTAAAAATGTTTGCTAAAATCTATATTGCAATTAGTCAATATGTGATGCAATATAATTGGTGAGTCTTCCTAAACTATTAACATAGCTACCATACTCGTTATCGTACCATCCCATTATTTTTGCATGGGTTACAGGAAGATTGACTTCGCTAAGTTCTTTTATACCAGCGTGAGCCAATGTTTCAGCATTAAGTTGCAAGAATCCTGTACGTGTATGAAGTTCATTCCCTTCTATAACTACTGCGGCAGGAAATCCCATAATATCGGAAGAGACATTTTGCTTTTCTGAAAAATATAAAATGTCTTTTTGTGGACCTGCAGCTGCAGTTTTATAAAGGCTTTTAATAAGATCTGCATTGATATATGGCATTCCATTCTCATCAAGGCGAGAGTTAAAGGTAATATTAAGAGCTATCAAAGAGACTGTGGATGTTGGTATCCGAATTGAGTCTGCCATAAAGCCAAACGCAACAACTTCGGGAATCACTCTTTCTAATGTTTTGGCGGCACCTGTTGTACTAAGTATGATATTGTTAAGTACAGATCTGTTTTTACGCAAATCGGAAGTTCCAGTCACGGGTACTGAATCAAGGACACTTTGCGTATTGGTGGCCGCATGTACTGTTGACATACTGGCAGTTAATACCCTGCTTGTCTCTTTGTCTTCGAGCAAAGGTTTTATCATGTGTGCCAATCCCGTAGTTGTACAGCTGGCTGCAGAAATGATATGATGCTTGAGAGGATCAAAACTAAGATGGTTAATACCATATATAAGCGTCGGATAAACATCGGGATCATCCAAAGCGGGGTTTTTTATTTTGAAAGGAGCACTGGCAATGATTTTCATACCACCTGCTTCCAAGTGACCACTGAGACTACCCTTTGGGTCCTGTGCTGATAATGTTGGATCGAGGAATTTTCCAGTGCAATCCACAACAACCCTCACCCCTTCAGCCTGCCAATTGATTTTAGCTGGATTTCTTTCAGTTCTCAGCACTTTAATTGTAAAGCCATCGATAATAAAGAGTCCCGACGCATTGTCGACGATCTCAATGTTAAGTTTTCTACCTGAATGCCCGTATAAAAAGGCATCTAAGCGGCCATACGTTGTGTCTGAAATCATTGTATGGATAAAGTCTTCCAACTTTTTACCCACTTCTCGTCCTACATTAATGACTGCTCCGTCAAATTCACGAGTTGCTAAATGATACCATAGGCTCAATTTCCCCATTCTTCCCAGTCCATTGATGCCCAGTATCTTCTTTTTGTTAAAACGCATCATAGCTATTATATTTTTCACAAAGTTACGATAACTCTTGGATTTTTACAGGATAATTCCCTTTATAAACATTTCCTTTATGCCCATCAATGGCTATAAGATCGAATGAATGGAACTCCTCACCATTAATAACACATTTTTTTTCCTTTTCATACACGATCATGTCCGCACAATTCACGACACATGTCTTTCCAAGTGCACCTGCGGTGACAGCAGCGTGGGATGTGGCACCACCTTTCCCAGTAAGCAGACCTTCACATTCAAATATCATTTCAATATCATCTGGAACGGTATCAGGACGAACAAGAATGCCTTTACTCTCTGGGAACTTTTCTCTCATAACAGCCAAATCTCCACTGTCAAAGATAACCATCCCATTTAAAGCACTATTCCCAATACCTATTCCACAGCCCACCCTGTGCATTTCTTTCTCTGGCGAGGAAAATACTTCTACAGTTTGTTGTTTATGGATGGACATATCTCTGGTTTGCAGAATATAGAGGTCTTCGGGCTCGATATGTTCAAATGTGAATTCTATTTCCTGATGTGCAAACCCATGATTGTCAATAAGATCATGAGCAATTTCCTTCAGTCTAATGAAAATTCTCGGGAAGGCTGATTCAAGAGAAAATGGGCTTTGTTGATAATAACGCATTCGCTGACTTTCACTAATGGGAAGAGTATTGATAAGTCCAGCAACAATATCTTCACCCTGACTTAAGAATGAAAAATCTCCACACAAATTGATGCCAGGTCTATCATCCTGTATATCGTGAGTAAAAAGAACACCAGAACCTGATTCCTTGTGTAGATTTCCAAATATCATCTGCTGTATAATTACTGCTGTACCCCATTCTTCAGCTATCTGCATGTGATCTCGATATACTTTGGCTCTATCAGTATTCCAACTATTAAAAACCGAGATAATTGCCTGTTTGATTTGTTTAAAAGGATCAGTTTCAAAAACGATTCCCTTTTCTTTAAGATGTTGTTTGTAAGCAAATGCGACCTCTCTCATGATTGAAGGTTCGAAATCTAGTTTTCGATCAACATCATATTTCTGCTTATAATCAAGCATAATATTGTCAAAGTCATTACGGTCAAGTCCATGAGCCATCCCCCATGTCTGAAGCAAACGTCGATAACAATCCCATGATGTCCAAGCAAAGTTGTCTTGTTGACTTAAAGTTTCTGTAATTTCATCATTCAGCCCAACATTAAGAAAAGTGTTCATGGCTCCTGGCATGCTGATAGCAGCTCCAGACCGAACGCTCAGAAGAAGAGGGTTTTTGGAATCCCCAAACTTAAGCCCTGAAATTTCTTCTAAGGCAGCAATATTTTGTTTAATAAGTTCGTCAACTTCGTTATTTAATGATTTAATTTTCAAAATACTGTTCAGTCTGCGAAAGATTTCCGTTGTGATTACAAAACCTGGAGGCACTGGAAATTTATTGAGATATAAATTCTTCAGGTGATAGGCTTTTGATCCAAGAAACACCTGATTATCAATTTCTTTCGTTTCAGCATACAATGGACTAATTACAAAATCAGGATTATAAGTCATGATGTTTTGTATCTCAGAATCTGACAAATTGATGATTAAGCGTCTAAGATTGTTGAGTATCTCGCCGATAAAATTGTCCAAAGATTGTAACAAAAATGCAGAAGAGAGCAAATCTCTGTAAAACATTTCTGAGTGTTGAACCACAAGTTTACGTTCTTCTTTTTTATCTGAAACAGTATTATCGTTTTGGTAATATTGAAGTATGATTATGTCTAGAGACTTTTCATAAGGCCTGATAAAATAATTACTAATAATTTCCTTCAAGCTTCCTTCCATGAACTGAAAGATATTTATATACTGACCGATTGTAAAACTTCCTGAAGTAAGGCTGTATTGTAACATTTTGAGATTTGAATCAAACCCCTGATCGAAAATACCATCTAAACCTAAACCTTCTCTAAATAGCTGTATGACTGAAAAGATATCCTTCAGCGAGCGGGCGGTTATATAATCTGTTTTAACATCTGCCATGATTTTATCAGCCAGAATAGATGCTACGCGCTCAAGGCGAAATGTAAGCCCCATAGCCTCAAACTTGACTTCTTTGTATTGTCCATACATAGAAGGGATGCCAAATGCCACATGTCGCTTATAATAAATATTTTCCCAACCTTCACTTTCTACAGGATCAAAGATAATCTCATTCAATTGCTTCATGAGTGTATAAATAATCCTGAGTGCTTCAATATTCTCATTGTTATCTATATGATGAACAAGAGAATTGATACTTTCTGTTTCAATATAATGATAGCGACGAAGAATATTGGCAATGTCATTTGTTTCAAAAAGGTATTTTTCTTTCAATAATTGGTACAGTTCAATTATCATTGCTACCCTCTGAATATCAATGTCTTTCAACTTAGGAACACGCTTAATATATTCACTCAAGGTTTCTTTTTCCAAATGCAAAAGATCCATGAGTTCGCAATTATTTTTTTCGCAAACCTTATGAAGAAGGTCGCTCACTCCGGTGACCCACTGTCCTTTAACATCAACTGTTTCGTACACATTATCAGGGACGATGGGTTTTAAATGACCCATGTCTTTGTCATACCAGAATTTTATGATTTCTAAAGTGATATCAATGTGAGAGTTGCTGCCTTCTGTGTGTATTTGTTTTCTTAAGAAATGAATAAGCTTATCGTTGCGATGCGAAATTTCATCAATTCGTGTGGTAACATCTCTTAAGGGGCCTTCAGCACCTATCTCACAAAAATAAATCGGGAATAATCTTAATAATTGTTTTACCTGTTTGTAAATAGGTTGGATATCGGCATTTAGAAATTTAGTGATATCCTTTTGAAATAAATCTGAGTCAAATATGAAAATACCACCAATTCTCAAGTTGATGATGAGCGTGGACAACAGTTTTTTCATTAGTAAAGGATCATAGGCAATGAGCTCCAACCATACTCTGATATTCTTGATATGGTTTGGATTCACTTTCAGTTCCCAATTACTCGTAAGATAAGTAACGCCGGGATTAATGAATCCAAAACGAATTGTATGATTCTCAAAATAATGAATCAGATCCTTATTTTTAGTGTTGATGACTTCCTTGCCCAGCGTGAGAATTGATTCAAGAATAAAACTGGTATGGCTGTATTTAAAATCTGCAAAAAGTGAAAACAATACATTCATTGAATTTTGACATTGATCCACATCGCATTCCAAGCTGATTCGCTTGATTGCTTTATTGAGGTCAATCAAAATATAATCCCTGTAAAACTCTGTACCTGAGAGATGTAAAAGATAGAATATAAAAGTAAACTGATCTGTAGCTTGCTTGAAATCATTAATTTTACTCCTTAAGTCATCTATCATTTCAGAAAATGTAAATATATATTTACATAATTCTTCAAAGTCGGCAGCTTGATTGATCTTTTCACGGTATTCTTTGTAAAACTTTTTGCCCATGGATTCAATCAAACCACCATAATCTTCTGACAATTTTGTCTTTACACTTTCGTACCATACCTCAACTTGTGTTGAATTCTCCCAAAAGTCAACATTTCTATTCAAAAGCTTCTTCATGAAATCGAAAACAGCTTTTTCTGTGGACGGTGATTTAGCCGCCTGCTTAAGACCTTTTTTGAAATAAGCAATATTTATTAAGTAACTAAACAGATTGTCGTCAAGGTTTTCGTCTAGAATATCAATAAATTCCTTGTCTACTTTTTCTAGTGAACGAATATCTTCAAAGTTTGTAGAAAAGAATTGCAAATAATGCTGGATGATAAGTTTTCCAACTTTATCAGCAGGTTTTCTCTTAATCAGCATTTTAAAAATTCCAAACAAAATGTTGTAAATCCTTTCTTTTTCCTCATGTTGTTTATAGACCCAAAACTCATCAATGAGCAACTTTGTGAGGAGCTCAGCCACAACAGTGATATTAGAATAAGGATGATTAAGCTCTTTGAAAAACTCTGAAGTGCGCTGATGAATACCCCAATAATCTTTTGAAAGGCTTAAAAACCAAAGGTGCTCCTCTGGGATATCAAATTTAATGCTTTGAGTTTCCGAAAGATTAACTTCAAGTGCTTGAGATTTTATAGGTTGTTCCATTGTTTTAAAATAATATAGTTCGTTTACTACTTGATTTTGCAAACACCTTATTCATTGTTTGCAGGCTTAAAGAAGTTTTATATGATTCTTGTTTGTTTTGCAACATTTATCCATTGCGTAATACACAAATAATCAAGCTTATTAATAATGATTTTCGTCACAATTACTTCCTTCTTATAAAACACAAAGTTATGAATTTTATTGATTTGCATGCTAATATTACCAGACTGAATAAATATAACCGACACATAAAAACAGCTTCAAAAAATTGCAAAAAATTGCAACACACCCTTTTTAAAAAATTATCTAATTTTGTCTTTCATTTCGCAATATGATAGAACTTACTTTCATTAAAGCCGCAATTATTTTTGTCGCAGGTCTTGGCGTAGGATTTATCAATACACTTTCGGGAAGCGGTTCTCTCATTAGTCTACCTTTATTAATTTTTATGGGTATGGATGCTGGGATGGCCAATGGAACAAACAGAATCGCTGTTTTTTTGCAAACTTTTGTTGGACTTGCAGTCTTTAAAAAAGAAAAAATCCTTGATCCAAAAGCAGCACTAAAGCTTGGCATTCCTGTGGTTCTTGGAGCAATTCCAGGTGCTTTGATTGCAACTCAGGTTCCAAACACATACTTTGAAAAAGTTTTAGGTGTTATATTTATTGTTATGACCATACTTATGATTCTTACCCCCAAACAATGGAATAAAAAATTCGAATTAGGAGAATCATTTCAGATTCGACTTTTTCATTATATCATTTTCTTTTTTATAGGTGTTTATGGAGGTTTTCTTCAGGCAGGAGTTGGAATTCTTATGCTTTTCGGGCTTGTTATAGGCCCCGGATTTGACCTGATCAGAGCCAACGCTCTTAAATTATTTCTCACTTTTATTTTCACACCTGTAGCTATTATAATATTCTGGCAAAACAAACAAATTGATTTCACTGTAGGGCTCGTTCTTGCTGCAGGAAACATGCTCGGAGCCTTCATTGCAGCCAAATCTGCAAAAAAAGCAGGAGTAGGGTTCATTAAGTGGTTGGTCATTGCAATGATTCTGTTCTCCGCAATACAATTTATTTTCTTCCGTTAAGAATTTGTTGATTTTATGTATTTTTGCAAAAACAACCATCTCGTCTTATGACTTTTAGCACCAGATATGGAACAAACTTCGTCTCATCAATTCTAAGCATCGGATTGGTGTTGTTTCTTTTGGGACTGATGGGAACGATCATACTACACGGGAACAGACTGGCTACTCACGTCAGAGAAAACATTGTCATCACCGTCATGTTGAAAGACAGTATCAGAGAAGCTGAAATTTTTAACCTTCAGAAAAATCTCGACTCAAACCCCATGGTTCTTTCCACAACAATGGTATCTCCTGAAGAAGCAGCACACAGACTGATCAAAGAAACAGGGGAAGATTTTGTTACTTTTCTAGGATACATTCCTCTTCCTCCCTCAATTGATGTGCATGTCAAATCTGAATTTGCTAATAGAACGTCTTTGGAAAAACTTGAAGCAAATATTAAACAACAAGCCGTTGTAAAAGATGTATATTTTGACAAAGACCTTACAGATGTTGTGAACGATAACGTTGCAAGAATTTCTATTATCATTGGCTCTATTGCACTGCTACTCATGCTCATCAGTATTGTTCTTATCAACAATACTATGAGACTGCACATCTATTCCAAACGATTTCTCATTAAAAGCATGCTTTTGGTTGGTGCCACTCACTCATTTGTTAAAAGACCCTTTCTCGGCAGAGCCCTTTGGATAGGCCTTGGAGGTGGCGCACTTTCCATTTTTCTTCTCATAACAAGCTTATCCTTCTTCCAGAAACAAATTCCCGATCTTAAAACCATTTTTGAACTTGACAAGTTTGCACTGCTGATGATGATGATTATGGTTGCAGGAGTACTGCTATCATTACTCTCATCGATGATTGCTGTACGAAAATATATAAAACTTGACCAAGATAGTTTATACAAATAATTTAATAAAATGAAGACTCAGAAAGCCCAGAAAATTAAACAACAACCTACAAAACAGTTGGAACCAAGAAAAGATTTTCTTTTTTCAAAAATCAATTATTACATCATTATTGCTGGATTAGTATTGATTGTTCTCGGATTTGCACTTATGGTTGGTGGCGGCAGCGATGATCCTACAGTTTTTAATGATGCAATTTTCAACACACAGAGGCTCACCATTGCCCCTCTCCTGCTCATTATTGGATATGCACTTCCCATAATAGCCATTTTTTATAAAAAACCTGAAGAAAAATCAGCAGAATAATTTGTTTTTTAATGTGATTTTTTATTAATATTGCAGATTATTTGAACACATTTATTATTTGTAAAAATTACATCATTTTACAACCCCCAATTTCCTCGAAACCTTTATTCAATTTAATATTTTTTTTTATGAACCTTTTTGTAGCAAAATTAAATTATTCAACCAGCGAAGCTGAGTTGAAAAACGCATTTGAGCAGTATGGAGAAGTCAGTTCTGCTAAAATCATTATGGATCGTGATACCGGTCGTTCAAAAGGCTTTGGCTTTGTAGAAATGCCAAACGACAGTGAAGCACAAACCGCTATTAACGCACTGAATGAAACAGAACTCAAAGGCAGAACCATTATTGTCAAAGAAGCATTGGCAAGAGAAGAAAACAAAGATTTTAACAGATAGTATTATTTATTCTTTGAAGATCTTAAAGAGAGCTTTTTAAGCTCTCTTTTTTTTATTACTATAAAAAACACCTGCTCTTCTTTTTTAATTTTATTACTTTTGGCACCTCATTTAGATAAAAAATATACTTATGCTAGCAAAAACAATAGGACTCAGTTTGTATGCGCTGATGATCGTTATTATTGGAATTATCGGTCTTCGCAAAACAAAATCCTCGAAGGATTTTCTTCTAGGAGGCGGAAATGTCGGCCCTTGGATGACAGCATTTTCATACGGAACAGCTTACTTTTCAGCTGTTGTATTCATTGGTTTTGCAGGAAAAGTAGGATGGGGATTCGGTATTTCATCATTGTGGATTGCTTTTTTCAATGCAATCATTGGAGTTTTGGCTGTGTGGCTTATCATGGGATGGAAAATAAAAAAAATGTCTGTGAAATTTAATATTAGCACAATGAGCGAATTTCTTGAAAAAAGATACAACTCATCCACACTGAAACTGATTGCTTCTATTGTGATATTTATTTTTCTTATTCCCTATTCTGCAGCCGTTTTCATGGGACTCTCCTACCTCTTTGAAGTTTCCCTTGGCGTTCCTTATGTTTGGGTACTTACCGGAATGGGAGTTTTTACAGCCATTTATATCGTTCTGGGAGGATATAAATCAATGGCCATGATTGATACTGTTTTTGGAGTGATCATGACATTCTGTGTGTTACTGATGTTTTACTTCACTGTCAACAGAGGCGGGGGAATTCCTAATATTATGAGTGTTCTCAAATCCATAGAACCCAAATTAGTAGCACCCGTAGGATCTCCAGGCTGGTGGCCACTACTATCACTGGTTGTACTCACGAGCATTGCTCCCTTTGCCATGCCACAGTTGGTTCAGAAATTTTATGCGATCAGAGATAAAAAATCAGTTAAAATAGGTGCAATTGCTTCTACATTTTTTGCAATACTCATAGGAGGAGTAGCATATTTTATGGGCACAACCACTCGGTTTTTTATTACTCCCGAAACCAATGCCTCAGTCTTCACACAGGGGCAACCCAATTTCGACCAACTCATGCCCGAACTTCTTACCACCATCATCCCTACTTCAATGGGATTGATTGTGCTTTTACTTATCCTTTCTGCATCCATGTCAACACTTGCATCTCTTGTTCTTATTTCTAGCTCATCGTTTACCAAAGATTTCTGGGGCGGATTTGTTAATAAAAAAATGAAAGACAAGTCCCAAACCACGATGATGCGCGTCATGAGTGCAGTTTTCGTGTTGCTGGCCGTACTTTTTGCTTCGGTTGAACTGGATGTTATTGTTGAAATTCTCGGAATTTCGTGGGGCGCGATGGGTGCATTTTTCCTAGGACCCTTTGTCTGGGGATTGTTTTCTAAACGAGCAAACAAATTGGGAGCATTCGTTTCAGGGCTTGGCGGACTCACCCTCTGCCTTGTGCTTTATTTTATCGGAATGCCATCACCCGAAGCAGGAACCCTTGGCATGCTTGCCTCAATCGTTCTTACTCCAATTTTTAGCCTTTTTGGCAAACCTCAAATCACTGAATAACCAATGAAAAAACTACCATTCATTTTTGTTTTGCTTTCAATGATTTCAACACTTTCTTTTTCACAACAAAATAATGAAGAGAAAGAGCAAAAAAAATTCGGAATCACGTTCAAGGGCTTTGTAAGAAGTGACTACTGGTATGATTCTCGGCAGATTGTTGGTTCACGCGAAGAACTGTTCTGTTTTTTCCCAAAAAACGTACTTCCTGATGCCAATGGAAAAGATATCAATGGAGAAGATTATGTTAATTTCAGTCCCATCTCCTCACGACTAACGGGAACAATCACTACTCCTGATGCCTTTGGCGCGAAAACCTCAGGGGTTGTTGAAGCAGACTTTACAGGAGTGACCAATGCCGACATCAACGGTTTTAGACTCCGCCATGCATACGGACAACTGAAATGGGAAAAATCGGAGCTGATGTTTGGACAATACTGGCACCCCATGTTTGTACCCGAAGTATTTCCATCTGTCATTTCTCTTAATACTGGAGCCCCCTTCCAACCATTTATCCGCAACCCGTTAATAAGCTATAAAAGATATTTTAAAAAACTGAATATGCAACTGGCCCTGATTGGCCAACGTGACAATACAAACGATGGACCTTTAGGATACAACGCGGTTTACATGCGCAATGCCCTTGTCCCCAATATTCATCTGCAGCTCCAATACAAGGGTGACCATCACGTGTTTGGTGTTGCTGGCGATTGGAAAACTCTGAGGCCCAAACTTGTAAATGATAGTCTAACCATTACCAGAAACAAGATTTCAAGCTACTCAGCAATGGCATACTGGAAGTTTTCAAAAGAGAAATTCACATGGAGAATGAAAGCCATTTACGGGCAAAACATGACCGAGCATCTGCTGCTTGGCGGATATGCCGTTCATTCATTTGATTCTTTATCAGGCAATGAGAGCTATACGCCCACAAATCATTTGTTCGTTTGGGGAAATCTAGTGTATGGAAAAAAATATCAGGCAGGACTTTTTGCAGGATTTGCAAAAAATATGGGAACCAGTCATACCAACATCGGGAAATATTACAGCCGCGGCAACGACATTGCCTACCTTTATAGAATTGCACCCTCATTTTCATGGGTATCTAATTCGATGCAGATATCTTTTGAACCTGAATACACTGTGGCTGCATACGGAACTCCAAACAATAAAGGCATTGTGCAAAATACCAACGAAGTTGCCAATCTACGATTACTACTCACATTTTTCTATTTCTTCTAATCCGCTCTCGCATTTCAGACACTAAAGCGTAAACATCTATAAAACAGTTGTTTATGACCTGTCTGCTTTTTTAACTTTTTTTTACATTTATTCTTATCATTTTTTTGTATTTTTGACAAATTGCTGTAGTTTAACACTATACAATCACTCAAATATGATATTATGGAAAAAAACATCGAACGCTACGGTTGTCTCACAAAAGTTGAAAATGTGTGGTGCATGGAAGAATTTGGAATTCAGGGCTCATGTATTTTGGAATCAAGACAAGTTTTTCCCGGCTATTATTCCAATTACACTCCCCAGATAGAACTAAAAGACATTTTTATCTTAAGCAAGAAAAAATATTCATTTGAAGAAGTAACGCGAATCACTACCTGCGTTAAAGAAAAAGTTGCCATTCCGTTTAAGGCTTCAAGTTGCGAAATTTCAATTGGGAACACACGCTGTGGAGGAGTCAGAATCACTGGCATTGAGGACCACAACAGCATCAAAAAACTGCAAAGCGCATATATGGAATGCGGATTACAGCTGAAAAAAAAGGTGAGAAATATTGAAAACGAAGAGGCTCTCATAAAAGTTCATAAATTTTTCAGCCTGCAACAAATAAATGATTCCTTGTATCTGGATAAAGAACAAAAAGGCACTGGATATTTCATCATCCCAGATCAAATCCGTTTGACAAAGTTTAAAAAAATCATAAAAACACTGAAAAACAACTGGGACGACAACCTCTTTGATGCCGCTCCTTGTTTTATCTACGAAAATGCACGTATCACTGATATGGTAAGAATTTATTCAAGAGATTTGGATGAGGACTTTTTGGAAAAAGTCAAACTTGCATATTTTAGATATTGCTAAATATTCTGATTCTTTTAAAAACAAGACCAAACCTGTTGTAAAGCAGTTCCTAACACAACATGGTAAAACCTCATTTCAAAATGGTAAAACAGCATGATTACCTCAAAATAATTCATTTACTTTGATAAAGATTTTGCTAACAATGAAAAAACGCTTTTTTCTATCATTATTGTTTTTCTTCGTTTTGGTTGGATATATTTCCGCACAATCGATCATTACATCCGAAAACGAACAGAAAAAGAGTAATGAAAGCAATCTGAATCTCAACTCTAAGAAGATCATTCAGTCAATGAATGAAGACAAGGGCCCTGTGGAACTCGCTGAGGACTATTACAATATGGCAACTGAACTTGTTAAAGCAGGAGATCTAGCCAAGGCAGAAACATATATCTTGAAGGCTATTGATTTAGGTTCACAGAAAAAAGGAAACAAAAAAATTTCAGCTTACTATCGTGAACTTGCCAAAATTCAGGAAGCTCGGAAAAAATACGAAGCAGCCGCTAGCAACTACCAGAGAGCATCTGAAACATCACAGGACAGAACCCAAAAGCAAGTCAACAACAACGATGCACAGCGAGTTCAGAACAAAACCAATCCACAGAATGAATTAATTTTCCTGCAACAAAATGTACAATTGCTGAATTACACCAACGACTCGGCTGCCCAGTCTGAAATTTATGTACAGATGGCCAATGTGAACAAAGGCATGAATCAGCCGGATCAGGCCCTGTTCAACTACAACAACGCATTAACCATGCTTGACAGCAACAGCACTGCCTATACTCAAGTAAAAAGCAATATTGCCGACGTTCTTGTTCAAACAAATAAATACGAGGAAGCCATCAGCATCCAAAATAAAGTTGTTGAACAAACCTATAAATCTGGCGATGCAAAAACACAGATTCAGCAAATCCGCAAACTTTCCAATCTCTATTTTGCCCAAAATTCAAATGCCGAAGGACTAAAACTTCTTCAAGAAGCATATCAGCTTGCCATAAAAAGCGGAGATATGAAAGAAGCCAAATTAAGTCTGAAAATCCTTGTTGAGTATCATCAGAAGCTGAACAATACAACGCAAATCCTTGCTTTGTATTCTGATTTCATAAACAATCTAGACACCCTAATTGCAAGAGATAAAAGTCTGATTGATGTCAAGCTATTTCAAATCAACGAGGAACGTATTGAAGAACTAGAAAAAGAAAAATCATTTCAAGCCCAACTCATCAAAAAAACCAGCCGATACAACATCATGCTATTCAGTTCAGTTGTGCTTCTGCTCATATTTTTACTACTTCTTGTAAAAGGATGGTTCTCCATTCGCAGGCGTAATAAAAGAATTGCTCTTCAATCGCTGAGACGTGAAATGAATCCCCATTTTATCTTCAACAGTCTGAACAGTATCAATCAGTTCATCGCTGAAAACAAAGAACTTGAGGCCAACAAATATCTGAGTGCGTATTCAAATCTGATGCGCAGAATGATGGAAAATTCAAACAAGGACTATATTCCTCTCGCGGATGAAATTGAGCAAATAAAGCAGTATCTAGATCTTGAAAAACTAAGGTTTAGCGATAAATTTGATTATGAAATAATTATAGATCCGGAGATTGACCTTGATTCGGAAAAAATCCCCAATATGCTCATTCAGCCCAATCTTGAAAATGCTATATGGCATGGTCTGCGCTACAGAGAGTCGAAAGGGAAGCTGTATGTGAATTTCAATAAACAGGGAAAGCATCATACAGTAATCATTGAGGATAACGGTATCGGAATTGAAAAAAGCAAGGCCCTAAAAACTGAAAATCAGAAAAAACACAGTTCGAGAGGACAAATGAATGTTCAGGAACGCATTAGACTGCTGAACGAGCTATATCATTCAGAAATCTCATGTGAAGTTGGAGAAAAAATCGGGCACGAAACAGGAGTAACAGTAAAAATCAAATGGTAAGATGAAAATACGAAGCATCATAGCAGAAGACGAATTGTCGGCACGTGAAGCGCTGAAATCGTATATAGGCAAATACTGTCCTCAAATTGAACTGCTGGGCGAAGCGAATGATGCCAGGATGGCCATAGAATTAATCAAAAAAGTTGAACCTCAACTGGTATTTTTGGACGTGGAAATGCCTTTCGGCAACGCATTTGACATACTAGATGCCTGCAAAGATCTGAACTTTGAAACCATTTTCGTCACTGCATTTTCTGAATATTCGCTAAAAGCGCTGAACCAAAGTGCAGCCTATTATCTGCTCAAACCCGTCAGCATCGAAGAACTCATTGTAGCAGTGAACAAGGTGCAAGAACATCTTTTAAAAGATGATTTTTTTAATATAAACCGTATTGTTCTTGAAAATTTCAGAGAACAACAACCCGAAAAAAGGCAAATCACACTTCCAACTCTTGAAGGATTTGAAGTGATTCGCATGGAGGACATTATCAGACTTCAAGGCAACGGCAATTTCACAGACATTTATCTCAACAACGGACAAAAGAAAATGGCCTGTCGTTTTTTAAAACATTATGCCGAAATTCTGCCCTATCCGTTCATACGAGTTCATAAATCACACATAATCAACATCAGCATGGTGAAATCCTTCCATAAAAGCTTAGGAGGCTATGTGATTTTGCAAGATGAAACCGAAGTAGCCATTTCTCCCAATTACAAGGAAGAGTTTTTGAAGAATTTTAAATAAGTGGGTTTTTTACTCAAAACGTTAGAACAGACAAAAAAAGTGATAAAACGAAGTATATCACATATGGATTTTTCTGTTTGAGCAGCATATAATTATTTACAAAATTATTAGGTTTTTAAGGAAAAAATACGTTTTTTTGTAAGCTGTTATAATGCTATTTATAAACATTATAACACATAAAAATTGCAAAGACACTTTAAAGAATTTTAAATATGAGAAAAACACCAGTCAATTACGACATCGTCAACGAACAAATCAAGGCATGTAATATTCCTACCGTTGGCAAAGCCAGTATTCGTGAAATCAAGAAACTTGTTGACATGATTGAGGGCGCATCGGGAGTCAAGTATGTGAGAATGGAAATGGGAGTTCCTGGGCTTCCTCCTGCATCATTTGGCACAAAGGCTGAGATCGAAGCACTTAACAGAGGAGTTGGAGCAATTTATCCAGACATTCAGGGCATTCCTGAAATCAAAAAAGAAATGAAGTTGTTTGTAAAAAACTTCATTGGGCTTGATGTTAACGAAGAAGGCTGTCTGCCCACCGTGGGTTCTATGCAAGGCTGTTTCGGCGCATTTATGACTCTTGACCGTTCCGATGCAAAAAAAGACACCACATTATTTCTAGATCCTGGTTTTCCTGTTCACAAACAACAACTTCGCGTTCTGGGACAGAAATTTGAAAGCTTTGATGTTTACAACTATCGCGGCGAAAAGCTAAGAACAAAACTTGAATCCTACTTGTCAAAAGGGAATGTCCACAGCATGCTGTATTCTAACCCCAACAATCCCTCATGGATATGTTTTACTGAGACCGAGCTAAAGATTATTGCCGAACTGTCTATCAAATATGATGTTGTTGTCCTTGAAGACCTTGCATATTTCGGAATGGATTTCAGAGTTGATATTTCTACTCCCGGACAGCCTCCCTATCAGCCCAGCGTTGCCAATTACTGCGACAATTATATC